>Ga0080003_1000013_pt1 | contig 131952 bp, 133 predicted proteins | sample JossMetagenome_FD_69206 | JGI IMG/M metagenome (GOLD analysis project Ga0080003, IMG submission 69206) | Hot spring microbial communities from Joseph's Coat, Yellowstone National Park, USA - JC2_E (SPADES assembly) (version 2) | ecosystem: Environmental > Aquatic > Thermal springs > Hot... | reverse complement strand
AGTCTAAGGGGGAGCCTGAGTGGATGAGGCTTCTGAGGCTTAAGGCCCTTGAGACCTTTGAGAGGCTCCCAATGCCCAACTGGCTTGAGGGCGTTGAGAGTATAGACCTCGATGAGGTAGCAGCGTACGTGAGGCCCAAGGCAGAGAGCACTAATAATTGGGAGGACCTGCCAGACTGGATGAAGGACGTCTATCAGAAGCTCGGCCTGCCCGAGGCCGAGGCCAAGGTTCTCTCAGGACTCACAGCGGTGTTTGATAGCGAGAACATGATAACCAAGGTTAAGGAGGAGCTGACGAAGAAGAATGTAATATTCGTGTCAATGGATGAGGCCGTCAAGAAGTACCCAGACCTAATAAAGGAGTACTTTGGCAGGGTGTTCCCCTACGCTGACCACAAGTTCGCGGCCCTCCACTACGCCCTGTGGAGCGGCGGCGCCTTTGTGTACGTCCCAAAGGGCGCAAAGATCATGAACCCAGTTGAGGCCTTCTTCCTTATAGGCAGCGAGCTTGAGGGCCAGTTTGAGCACACGCTACTGGTAGCCGACGAGGGCAGCTTCATGCACTTCATAGAGGGGTGCGCGGCGCCTGTTCTCACCAAGTTCAGCTTCCACGACGGCATGGTTGAGGTCTATGCCAAGAGTAGGTCTGAGGTCCACTTCACCACCATACAGAACTGGAGCGGCAGCATAGTTAACTTCAATAACAAAAGGGCCATAGCTGAGGACTATGCCAACGTTGAGTGGGTTGAGGGCAGCATAGGCAGCAGGGTCACGTTCACGTACCCAACCACTGTACTTAAGGGCAGGGGCGCCTCAACTAAGAACATATCTATAGGCATAGCGAACGGCCCCTCCAAGATAAAGGACGTGGGCTCAAAGGCAATACACGCGGCCCCGGAGACGAGGAGCCTGATAATCTCCAAGAGCATAAGCTCCGGCGGCGGCGTCGCTGCGTACAGGGGCCTTGTAAAGGTCCTGAAGGGAGCTAAGGGCAGCGTCTCCCACGTGCAGTGCGACAGCCTGATAATGGATAAGGACAGCAGGGCCTACACCCTCCCAAGGAATGAGGTCGATGAACCAACTGCTGAGGTGACCCACGAGGCCACTGTCGGAAGGCTCGGCGAGGACCAGCTCTTCTACCTGGCCTCAAGGGGCATAACTGAGGGCGAGGCCAAGGCAATGATAGTTAACGGCTTCATAAGGGACGTGCTGCGCAACCTTCCACTGGAGACAGTCAGCATACTGACGAAGGTCATAGAGCTTGAGTTCAGCCAGCTCGGCAGCGTCGGGTGAAGGCCTTGACTTCTCCCCTGGTTGAGAGGGCGAGAGCCCTGGCGGCCACAGTTAAGTGGCAGCAGGTCGCGGACTCCCCTACAACTAAGAACTACACCAACTGGAGGCTCTTCGAGGAGTACCTGAATAGAAAGGGTGATGTGTCCTTCATGGCCCCTCAGGGCAGCTGGGACCTCGTGCTGGGGCCCTGCGGCTCCGCGTATAACTATGATATTGATGAGAGCGTCCTCGATCTCTCTGCCTCAAAGCTCTACGCCGAGCACATAGCTAAGCTAGACGGCGCTCACAAGCTCGAGCCCGAGGGCGGCACCTACAGGATTGCGCTCTGCAGGCCCGAGGGCAACAGGTGGTACTCCTACCACTTGCTCATAAACGTCAATGATAACGTAAAGGCGAACATGCTTATCTATGCTCCAAGGGCAGCCCCCGGGACCACAGGAATAGAGGTCAGGGCCAAGAAGGGCTCGGAGCTTAACCTGATGGTGATAGTGGACCCCCAGGCCGAGCTGCCCATGGCCTTCATACTCAGGAGAGCCCTGGGAGTAGGGGCCAGGGTCAGGTCCTCCGTTGTGGCCGGCGGGAGCATCATGACAAGGATAGATGAACAGAGCCTCCTTAACGCGGGCTCTGTCATAGTGCACAGGTCCTTCGTCGCCGCCTCTGACGGACAGGCCGTTGATGACATTATAGACACCGTTCAGACTGGCTATGACAGCACGGCCGTCGTCTCAGGCTTCGGCTTCTCCTCAGGCAAGTCCCTGGTCTCTGTCAGGGGCACCGCAATAATGACGCCTAACTCTGTTCGCTCCTCCTCAAACTTCGTGGTTGAGGCTCTCCTTATGAGTGGCGAGTCCAGAGCCTACACAATGCCAATGATGAGGATAGACACAGGCGACATAGTTGCCGCCTCACACCGCGCGGCCCAGTACAGGGTACCGCTGGACCAGCTCTTCTACCTTGAGAGCAGGGGCCTCAGCGAGCCAGAGGCCTTTGAGCTGATACTGAGGGGGAAGCTCATGGCCTCCCTCGAGGGGCTCCCACCCGAGATAACGGCTGAGGCAGAGAACCTGGGCATGAGGCTAATAAAAAAGGCCATAGAGGGGTCGTTCACTCCTCGGCAGGAAGCCCAAGCTCCCTCTTAACATCTTTTGCCCTCCTAGCTACCTCACTCATGTACTGCTCATAGAGGTTAGCGCCGGTGGAGTCAATCGTTATCGTCAGGGGGCCGAACTCCTCAACCTCGAAGACCCACATGGCCTCAGCCATGCCAAGCTTGTCAAGCCAGTAGACGTCCTTGACCCTCTTTATCGCCTGGGCCGCGAGCGCCCCAGCCCCGCCCGTGAAGACCGCGTAGGCCGCCTTGTGCTTTTTCATGGCCTCTGCCGTGGCCTTGCCCATTCCCCCTTTGCCTATTATCAGCTTAGCGCCTGTGCGCTCTATGAACTCAGGCTCAACGGTATCCATCCTCATGCTCGTCGTGGGGCCTGCAGCGATTATCCTCCAGCTGCCGTCGGCCTGCTTCACAGCCACGGGACCGCAGTGGTAAACGGCGAGCCCCCTTAGGTCCACTGGCAGCGTCCCACCGCTGCGCAGCACCTCAAGGGCAAGCTCGTGCGCCTCGTCCCTGGCCGTAACCACGGTGCCAGAGAGGTAGACTACGTCACCTATCCTCAGGGCCTCCACGTCCTCGTCCCTGAGGGGGGTCCTCAGGTGGAACTCCCTAGCCGAACTCATGGCCATCACCTCAAAATAGTGCAGCCACTGCCCGTATACCTTAGGTGCCTGCTTGTCATCTCCCAGCTGCCGTCCGCGTGTATCACAGCGGAGACCCTCCTTGTGGCCCAGCAGCTCGTCACTATACCTATGGCGAACGTCGCCGGGTGCCTGTAGGCGTAGTCTATCTTAACGTCAAGCGCTGTAAGGCCGCCGCCGAACCCGTGGGGGCCAAGGCCGAGCTTGTTGAGGGCGTTAAGCAGCTCCACCTCAAGCTTAGCTATGTTAGGGTCGGGGTTGCGCTCCCCGATGGGCCTCAAGAGGGCCTTCTTGGCGAGCGTGAGCGCCATGTCGCCCCCTGCCGCAATGGCCACGCCAACTATTACTGGCGGGCACGGCAGGGGGCCGTACTTAACTATAGTGTCTACGACGCCGCTCTTGAGCTTCTCGAAGCCAAGTATAGGCTCGCTCATTATTAGGGTCACGGGGGCCTCGCTGCCTCCTCCCTTTGTCATGAACCACACTTTAAGGTCGTTGCCCTCCACTAAGTCAACGTGAATCCACGGTATGTACCTGCCAGTGTTGTCGCCGCTGTTCTTCTTATAGAAGGGGTCCACCGCGTTAGGCCTAAGGTAGCCGTCCTTCGTGGCCCTTCTAACGGCTTCCCTTGTGGCGTTTATGGCGCCCAGCCTGATGGGGAAGTTCTCGCCCATCTCAAAGAAGAAGTAGGGCGTCCCTGTGTCCTGGCATATTGGCACCTTCCCTGAACAGGCGAGCTCTATGTCCTTCAGTATCGCCTCCAGCTGCTTCTTAGCAAGGGGGTTGGTCTCCCTCTCATAGCCATCCTTCAGAGCTCTGTAGACGTCCTCAGGGATGCTCGTCGCCGCCGTCTTAACCATCTCGTAGAAGATGCCAGTTAGGTCGCTCTCGGTCAGCGCCAACAGGCTCACCTGAAGATGAGTGATGCTTCAAGGTAAATAACCTTGTACCATGAAGTGTTCTTAAGACTTCCAAGTTGGCTGGCGACGTGCAGCGCTAAGGCCGCCACGGGCCACCTATAGCTAACCGTCCACGATCTTGCCTATATCTTCAGCTATTCTCTGTGTGGCGTCAACCACTTGCGGGGGCCGAGGCTCCTCGCCCAGCACCTGCAGGAGGGCCCTATAGATCTGCCCTGGGTCGGCCCTGTCGCACCTAAGGACGCGGTACCCTGGCCTTCCCTCAAACACCTTTGCGTTCTCCTCGTGCTCAAAGTGGTTACCTATCTTCAGTATGACAGCCCTCTTCCTAAGCGCCGCAACCTCCACAAGGCTCCCATAGCCTGCTAACGTGACCAGTGCCTTAGCTCTCGCTATCAGCTCGGTGGGGTCTGGAACTAACTGAGCGCTCCCTATGACCTTGACGTTGAGACCCTTGCCGTCCAGGTAAGAGTATAGGGTCCCCGCCAGACCAACGCCAGCGTCAGTCCCACCGAGGTTAACAACTATTGAGTCCCCGTCGCTGGGGTCCGGGTACCTGTCATGTGTAAATATCTGCCCGTAGCGCAGGTAGCCGTCGCCCCTGTCCCAGAGGCCAACATTAAACCTGAGCGTGAAGCTCCTAAAGTGGTAGTCGACCCACGAGTTGACCCTCCGCATTATGAAGTTGTCGGAGCTGCCAAGCGAGGTTATGTCTGTTATAAGCACTGACCTCCTGGAAGGCCTTAAGCCGCTCATCATGAGTTCCCAGGGCTCATCACCTATCACTATGTCATAGTCCCCTAAGTCAACCTCGCTTCTTATAACATCAGCGTTGTGCCTCAGGTCGCTGTAGACTCTCAGGAGGCCAAGCGGCGAGTAGGTCACCCTGCAGCCCTTAATTACATGCATGAGCGAGGTCCCTATGCACCTGAGCCTTTGTGAGGCATCGTGAAACCTCTCGCCCCTGGCCCTTAGGTACTCAAGGGCCCTGCCGGCTGTGAGCCACGTTATATCAGCCCAGCCGCTTAGGAGCCTCGAGAGCCTGTAGTCTCTGGTTACATGTCCAAGGCCGACGCTTGAGGTTACATATAGCACCTTTAGCTTCAAGGCGCCCTGGCTGGCGTTCTGACGAGGAGGAAATTAAAGATGAGTTATTATGAGGGCGTCTGGGGCCCAGGGCATACAAAGAGGGCACGGCTACTGGGCCCTAAGTAAAAGGCCACTAACGCCTTCTTCCAGTCCTCCTGGCGGCTATGTGACCGACCTTCCTTCCAGGCGGCGTGTTCCTCGCTACAGTTGTGGGCCTACCCTCATGCTGGTGGAAGCCTCCTCCGAACGGGTGGTTCGCGGCGTTCATGGCAACGCCCCTCACGGTCGGCCACTTGCCGCCCTTCACCTTGAACTTGTAGTAGCTGACGCCCGCCTTGAGCAGGGGCTTCTCTATCCTGCCGGCGCCCGCTGGGACCCCTATGGTGGCCCTGCAGTCGCCTGAGAGCTCCTTCTCCCTCTTGCTTGGGAGCAGCAGCTTCACCGTGCTGTCCGACTTGCTGAGCACGACAGCATAGCTGCCGGCCTGCCTCGCTATCTTGCCCCCGTCACCGGGCCTCAGCTCTATGTTGAAGACGGGGGTCCCCTCAGGTATCTTTGAGAGTGGAAGCACGTTGCCGAACTTGGGCTCCGCGTCAGGGCCAACCCTTACCCTCTGGCCCACGAACATGCCCTCGGCGGCCGGCATTAGGAACTCCTCGCCTTTTGAGAGCACCACGCGCGCCAGGGGGACATACCTGCCTGGGTCGTGGATCAGCTCCTTGACCTCGCCCTCGAGGGTCTCGTTCGAGAGCTTCGGGTACCTGGCTGGGCCTGGGTGCATGTGGTCAGGGTTCCTGAACGTCGGTGAGCCCTTCCCTGCCCTCTGCTGCCTTAAGCTCTTTCCCATCTAATCCGCCCTCGCCAGTAGGTGAGGGGGTTAGGTTTTTAAGCAGTTTCGTGAAGTCCAGGACCCTCACCTCCCTCGTCCTGCCCACCTCGTCTATCATGACCGCGTGGCCCACTGGCAGCGACTTCAACACCTCAGGCCTCTGGACCCCCAGCTGAGCGCCGAGCTCGACGTAGTAGCTTGTGAAGCCGCCGAAGACAAACTTGTAGCCCGTGTTATCTATGACCGTGCGGCCCACGTCCGAGGGCAACTGGGTAGCGTATATCACATAGAGCCCCTTGCTCCTCCCCTCCCTCAGGGCGAACTCCATGTGAACTGCCGAGCCTCTGCTGAAGCGCCAGGCCTCGTCAAGCATTAGCACCACCCTGCCGCCCGACGCGCCCTCGCTGGCGCTTACGGCTATGGAGCTGACGAGCAGGGAGCCATAGACGTTCCTCAGCTCGTTGGGAAGGCCCCGCAGATCATATACAACTAGGCCCCTGAGGTCGAGGGAGCCAGGGCAGACGCTCACCGATGCCCCCTCGCCGGTCTCGCGGCTGCTCTCTATCAGCTTAGCGGCCACGCCGTCAGTTCTAGGCATGGGGACGCAGTCCCCGGCCAAGGGCGTTATATATGAGTCTGCCACGTCCTTCAGCATGGAGGCCAGGTCGCCCTTTGGATCTACGACCACTATAGCCTTAGGGTCGCCGAGGGTGGCATGCCTTGAGATGAGCTGGGCGGCCACGCCTGAGAGCATGACGGTCTTCCCCCTCCCAGTTGGGCCAAAGACGCCGACGTGGACCCTGAAGGCGTAGGGCCACCTCATTATGACCAGGTTCCCAGGCCCGTCGACGTCCTCACCTATGACAACTCCGCTCTCATCGTTTATGTCCTCCCTGTTGACAATTATGGCATGGCCGCCCTCGCTGAGCCAAGTTGGCTCAGAGGCGCTAAGCAGCTGCGACAGGTCAGACGCGTTCACCCTCCTTAGCCTCACCTGGGCCTCGGCCTCGACGAGCTCCTTAAATGCCTCCGCGTTGAGCTCCGCCTCCCTGTCGCCAGGGGGGACCCAGACTATGAAGGAGAGGCTGCCAACGTAGGGCACCTGGGAGTGGAGCACCTCCTTGTACAGCCCCTCAAGGAAGCTGAGCCTCTCCCTGTACTTGACGTGCCTAGTGGCTGTGTAAGCGAAGTCGGCCTTCCTTATCTCCTCCTCGAGCTCCTTTATCAGGGAGCTCTTGCTGACCGAGTACATGCTGCTTATGAACGTCACCGAAAGCCTTGATGACCTGGCAAGCCTGGCGAGGCGTAGCGGGAGGTCAGAGCCCTCCCTGGGCACGTCGTCAGCCACATAGGCTATGCCCGCCAGCCTCTTGCCGTCAACGTAGACGCTCATCTGCTGCCCTCTCTCGTGCCTGACGCCGAGGGAGAGCCTGAGCTCCCTTGAGGCCCTGAGGTTCCTTATCATCAGGGCTGCCGTCGCCGTCGCTATAACCGCCAGGAACACGTCAAAGGCGTAAGATGGATTCAAGTCATGCCACCCTCGGCATTATGCCCCTCCTGCCGCCAAGCAGCCTGGCCAGGGCATAGGTTACCATAGTTAAGGTGGCCACATACATGAACGGGAGCACTAGGTAGTAAGCTATGAGCTCCTCGACAAGGTTAGGGGAGAGGTAGTTTAGCCCAAAGAACTGGGTGGCGTAGTCCATATACGTGATCCCTGTAAAGTTCAGCGGCCTGCAGCCCTCCAGCGCCACTGACGCCGTGAGGTTCAGGGGACCTACGAAGTACCACTCCTGTCCGTTGTTACCAAGCCACGTCCAGGAGCCCATGCCAGGCCTTATGTTGCCCGTGATGCTTACATTACAGCTGTCAGGGGCCCTGACCTCAACGATGCCTCCATAGCTTAGGTTAGCAAAGAACAGGGCCCCGCGCGGAGTACTCACCACGTGAACGTACTGAGGCTGGTTCGTGAACACTATTATATCGTTGCCTGGGGCGTACAGTATGTACGGAGAGCTCAGTGTTATCTCCTGGGAGAAGCTGTAGTTGGCTGGGCTGAACGGGTAGGGGTCAAGGAGGGTCTCAACGCCGTCTATGATGATGTAACCGTAGACTGGACCCTCGCTGGGCATTGAGACAAGCTGAGGCTGAGGCGACTCCGGGTCATACGCCGTGCCATCGGCGTTGACCCAGTACTGGGCCACCTTCTCAGCCTTGCTGTTAACCATAGCATAGAGCTCCAGGAGGGAGTCGCCCAGGGGGCTGCCGTCAGCCGCCTTTACGTAGACCCTCTGGTAACCAAGCCCCAGGGAGGCGGCGCTCGGGCTTATGCCAACGGATGGCGCTGAGGTGATAGAGGACTCAAAGGCTGGCATTGCCTGAAGGCCTACACTGAAGGCCACCACGAATGCTATGAACCAGGCCCCGGCCTCCCTGCCCAGCCTGAAGGGCATGGCAAACATGACGAGCCCTATCAGCGCTATCAGGAGGCCCGCGTACCTAACCATGGCCTCTATGGCGGCCAACGTGAAGAGCAGCAGCAGGTCAGCGGTGAGCGCATCGTTAAGGGGGCCGAGTATAGCCCTCGCCGCCGTCGCCCCGGGGACGTATGAGGTCAACGATGAGAGGGAGAGGGCCGCCATCTTGAGGCTCAGGAGGAGCTCTATTCCATTAAAGAGCCAGGAGTCGAAGTACTGCCACGAGCCACCCATCATGCCAGCTATGCCCTGCGTGAACTCCATAATTGCGGTCAGCGATATCGCCAGGGCAAATGAGAGGAAGGAGTCCCTGAGCAGGGTCCCGCCCCACCTCTTGAGGCCCCTCACGGGTATGGGGAGGGCATAGATGAGCACGCCTATGTAGAAAGACAGCAGGGCCAGCTTAACTGCGAGCTGAAAAAGGTAGCTGTAGGAAATCATGGAGAGCCTACCACCGCCTTGACGACGTACGTTATGAACGTGAACACCGTGCTGCCCAGGGCGAGCCACAGGGCCGCCCATATGGAGTCCTCAACGAGCCCCGAGCCCGCCCTCTTAAGCCTTGAGAGGGGTATCGGGGCCCCTCTCAAAGTCCAGCCTATAGTCCACGTCAGGAGGAAGAGGGCCCATGCAGCTAGCGTGACCTCCTGGGTAAGTTGCTGAATGAAGCTCACCACGTCTGTCATTGCCACTCCCAGGGGTTCCCCTAAGAAAAGCGCGGGGGAGGGCTGGGCGGAAGCGCCCTTGCAGAGGCGTCAGGCAGGCAGGTAGATGGGGTTGCTGAGGGTCGAGACCTCGTGGTACGAGGCCAGTATATCCCTCACATTCCTGGGCGCGTGGAACATGGACTGGTGGCTCTCAGAGTCGTAGAACCTGTTGCCCTTAACTCCCATGGATGCCAGGCGCGAGTCAACGTCATTCATGTCGCGAAGGGCCTCAAGGTTAGCGTCATCAGAGCCCATCACAAAGCCCCAGAGGCCCTCAAAGCTCCTTATGTAGACGTAATATGAAATGGCGTGTCTGAACGCGGCCTTGACCGTGTTAAATATGGTCGCGTGAACCTTGGACGTCAGCGTTGGGCTCGTGGCCTGCGTCACGAAGACGCCGCCCCTGTTGAGCCTCGACTTTAATAGCTCGTAGAACTCCTTAGTGTAGAGCCTCCACGCAGGTCCTCCCTCCTCCGGGTCCACCAGGTCAGCTATTACCACGTCAAACTTCTCAGACGTAGTGTTCACATAATGTTCAGCGTCATCTATCACAAGCTTGAGCCTTGGGTCGTCAAAGGCACCCCTGTGCCACTCTGGCAACAGCTCCTTGCAGGCATTTACAATCTCCTCATCTATGTCAACCATGACAACCCTGTTAACGGAGGGGAACTTGAGGACCTCGCGCGCCGTCGCCCCCTCGCCGCCGCCAAGTATTAGGACGCTCCTGGGAGAGCCATGGGCTACCATGGCGGGCTGCACGAGGGACTCATGGTAGACATGCTCGTCAACTACGGCAGACTGCGTCTTGCCGTCTATCACGAGGGCCTTGCCAAGGTCATCGAACTCTACTACCAGGTAGGTCTGGTACTTTGTCCTACCAAAGGCATAGACTTTCTTCACGGAGTGGGCGTGGAAGGTCCCTGGCGTGCTCCACTCGTGGATCCAGTGCCAGGCCGGGTAACTGACGGACAAGGCACTCACCCGCGTTCAAAACTTAGACGCGGCTTATAGGGTTTTAAGAGGCTGAGGGGCGCCAACAGTATTCCAGGCACTAAGAAGTCGCGTTAGGGCAAGATAAGACCGTGCATCTGGCTTTTGTCCACTTGGCTATGAGGAACCTCTTTTAGGTCGAGCTGGCCATCTTGCATAGGCTTGCTACGCGAAATCAACCTGATTTAGCTGCGCCAGCCGGGGCCTGACCCTCAATTAGGATTGCGTTGACTACCCCATCTTGCCCTGGCCTGGACGTGACCCTTGCAACGCCAGCCGAGGTCCTTATTATTGTCCCCTTTGTTATTATGTTCCTCCTCGCGTACTCCCTGTTCGCCGGCGTTGAGACGACGGCAAGTATCTTAGCCTTGACACTCTTCCCTGTCTTGGGGTCGCTAACTACTGCCTCGCTGACGGCCCTTAGCGCCACCTTCGTGTTGCCGCCCATGGCCCTCTTCACCCTGACCTCGCGGGCCTCGCCGAGGACTGCTGGGACAAAGTAGTCGCCCGTGGCATACCTCCTCTTCCTCTTGTGCGGAAGCGACCTCAGGCCACCGCTGGGCTTCTTAAGGTCCCTGTACTGGTAGACGCCCAAGCCCCACACCTAAGGGCAGGGGCCTAGCTTTCACATAAAAGCGTTAATGCTAACAGGTGTGGCCCTGTCCTTCAGCTGGATGTGCGTCCCGTTGAGCTCTCGGCTATCGTGAGGCGCCTAATAAGCGGGGCGACAGGGCATGTAGGTCAGCTCAGCGGCTATTGCGTCGGCGGCCTCAGGACTCATGACAGCCGACAGCACATCCCTAACCTTCATCCTGGCCTCCTGCTGGCCGAGGTCCCTCGGGGCCCAGCCCACGACCCAGAGCAGGGAGTCCAGGTGTGGCGTCGGGACGCCGCTTAGCTGGGAGACCTCCTCCCACGCCCTCTGGACCTCGCGGGGGCTTCTCACGAGATCGTGGTAGTCCGCTACCCCGCTCACAACGCCGCTGGTGAGGCTCACACAGGCCACCCTGACGTCAACCGGCATTGGTATGTTAAAGCCTAGGGGCACGAGCTGCCCTCTTGGCCTTGCTGCATAGTACGCCATCTTGACTGAGAACGTGATGGTCTTCCTCTCCTCGCTGGAGCCCAGGGAGAAGGCTATATCCCTTAGTAGCTCCTGAGGCCTTCTCATCACCGCGCCTGGGTTCCTCGCTATCTCATCAAGCAAACCTCTGAGAGCTGAGCCGGCCCTCCTGACCCTCCTGACCTTAGCGTCCCTCGCCACAAGGGAGCCGCTGCAGCTGTTAAGAAACCACACAACGTTATCAACTATCTCGTCAACGCTCCTAGGCCTTCCCCTGCTGCCCAGCATCTCTGAGACGCACTTCCACCATTCCTCCCCCCTCATCGTCAGCCTGTAGCTGACCAGGGCCACCAAGAGCGCGTAGGCGCTCGCGGGCCCCCTTCCGACGCTGTCCGCAAGCCTCTGCATATAATCGTACTGGGGGTCAAGTTGCTCCTCAAGTCTCAGCAGACCGTCAACGCCAGCCAACCTTATTGCCGAGGCCACAGACATTACCCTCTCCTCTGAGACCCTCATCACCACCAGGACCAGCCCCTTGGCTCTACTTTCTTGCCCTTAAACTCAACTCCTCTGCCCTCTTCGACCCTGCCCACGGTAAAGCATGTTGAGCCACACATTTTCATGAACTCCTTCAGGTGATCCTGCGGCACTACGACGGCTAAGTTGTAGTCCTCCCAGCTCCCCAGGGCCTCCTCAGGCCTCACCAGGCCCTCGAGCTTAGGGTCTATTACGACCTCCTCAATGGATATCTTCACGGAGCTCGATGAAGCTATATTGCTGAGCGTGAGGAGCCACCCATCGCTGTTATCAGAGGAAGCGTGAGCGTATGTTGATATAGCCTCCGCGGCCTCAACGTGAGCCCTCGGCCTTCTCACCTTAAGGAGGAGATCCTGTGGCAATGAGTCAGCCCTCAGCTCAGACCTCAGCACCTTGTTTGCAAGTGCGCCGTAGCCGAGGAGGCCGACCTGGACGACCATATCTCCCGGCTTCGCCCCGGACCTGCCGACCTGCCTTCCTGAGAGCCCCACCACAGCCACGTCTATCCAGGCATCCGAGGTCAGCCTATTAGCATCACCCTTGTAGACCTTCGCCCCAAGGTCCCTCGAGGCCTCACCCACCCCGGCAGCGACGCGCTCTAGCAGGTCGACAGAGCTCGCGCCGACGCTGTATGCTATGCCTACAGGCCTTCCCCCAGCAGCTATGACGTCGCTAGCTGCTGCCATAACCGCCTTGTAGCCCCAGTCCTCCCAGCTCATGAAGGGGAGCCTGCTCGCTGACGCGGCATAGCCGTCTATGTTAATTACTATTCCGTCAGGCCCCGCCGCATCTATGTCAAAGATGTCAGAGTTGCCCGCAAGCGCCGCCAGCCTTCTTAATACAGACTCTTCGCCCACTGCGCCCAATCCAGGCCAAACGGCATGTGAACTCTTATTAACCTTCCCTCCACCTACCCTCCTGCAGGTGCAACGTCACGTCTCTAAGACCTACGTTACCGAACGCTATAGGCATAATACCTGATGGCAATAGGAGGTTCGCTAAAAAGTACGGCCTCACCTACTTTCAGGCCTACAGGCAGGGCTATGAGAGGCTGAGGCAGGCCCTGAGGTGGGTCATAGAGGAGGGCGTCAAGAGGGCTGTTGTCTACGTCATGAGCTACGAGAACTGCACCAGGAGGTCATCCCTTGAGAGGGCCGTGTTAGAGGACCTCCTAATCAACGGCCTAAGGGACCTGCGCAACGACGAGGTAATAAACGGGGAGAAGATAAAGGTCAAGGTGGTTGGCGACCTGAACCTGGTCTCTGACGAGTCTAGGAGGGAGGCAGCCGCCCTTGAGGAGCACACTGCCTCCTACTCAGGCGGCTCGCTCCACCTTGGAGTCTGCTACAGCGGCGAGTGGGAGAGGCAGGTCATAGCTAAGGGCCTGGTGGCACCCTCCATAAGCGCCGGCGTGCCCCAGATAGACCTAGTCATAAGGACTGGGAGCATGAGGAGGCTCAGCGGCTTCTTCCCGCTTCAGACAAGCTACGCTGAGCTCTACTTCATGGACCTCCTGTGGCCTGAGCTCACAAGGGAGGAGCTCAAGAAAGCCCTTGAGTGGTTCGGGGTTCAAAAGAGGAACTTCGGGAACTAAGCAGGCTCGAAGTACTCTATGTCTGTTATAGTGCCCTTCCTCTGGTCCTTCGGCTTGAACGCGGGCTTCAGCTCCATGCCAATGACAACCTTTGATGGGTCGACATTCACTATGTGTATCATGCCGTTGTCAGCGTCGTCCGGCTTTATTATGCCTACGACTACGGACTTGTCCAGCCTGTTGCCATAGAGGTCCTCATAAACGACTGTGTAGTGGAGCAGCCTCCAGGGACCCTTGATCTCCACCAGCTGCCCCTCGGTGAAGTCAGGGCAGAACGTCTTGGGCGGGACGTATACCTTGCCGTCAGGGCACTTCATGCCAAGCACCTTGCCGTCCACTAAGGCCTTGGCCAGCTCAAGGCCGTGGAGGCCTGGGGTGTAGACGTACTTATCTACCTCCTCACGCTCAGGCCAGAAGACCAGGTCGTGCAGCCTACCGTGCTTGTCCCAGCTCATGCCCATCACCTCACGGGCTCAAAGCACTCAATGTCCAAAATAGATCCTGTCCTCTGCTCCTTCGGCTTCCACCTGGCCTTCACCTTCATCCCAACGGCGCTGTCCTTCTTAGCCTCCTCAGGGTCTATGCAGAGCCTGTGGAAGAGCCCTGCGAACTCGTAGCTGTCCTCCTTGTAGCCCGGCACGTCTAGCCTTATCACACCTACAACCTCCGGCTTCTCAAGCCTCTCCCTCTTAGTTGAGATGTAGCTGACGACCGCTGTGTGCACAACGCCTGTGTCAGGCACCTCAACCCAGTTGGTTAGGGGGACGTGGCAGTACTCGCAGTAGTCCCTGGGCGGCACGTAGATCCTGCCGCACCTCGGGCACCTTTTGCCCAGTATCTTGCCCTCCTTCAGCCCCTGCAGGAACTTTGATAGCGAGGGACCAGCTGAGAACTCATACTTGGCCTGTGGAGCGGACTCCACAAGACCAAGCAGTGAGTACATCTCCTTTGCGCTAAGCTTCGTTCCAGGAAGCTTTACCTCGCCCTTCCTCTCACTCACTATCACCACCCCCTCAATTACTCAAAACAATAACTGTCCCAGCCTGCATGAGGTCACCCCACGCGTTTGCTACGGCCTTGTGGACGGGCTTCTTGACCTGCCTCTTGCCGGCCTCGTAGCGCAGCTGCCAGAACAGCTCGGCCACCTTCATTACGCCGGCCGCAGCTATTGGGTTGCCGACGCCCAGCAGCCCCCCACTTGGGCTCGTCGGCAGCTCCCCATCCCTCTCGAAGTAGCCCTCCTTCAGCAGCTTCCAGGCCTCGCAGGGCCTGGCGAGCATCAGGCCCTCTATGTGGTGGAGCTCCTTGTAGTCAAACGGGTCGTAGGGCTCTGCAACGTCTATCTCCTTCCAGGGCCTCTCTATGCCGGCCATCCTGTAGGCCATCCTTGCGGCGTAGTTCAGGTACCTCGGGAACGCCAGCTCCCTGTTCTCCCAGTGCTGGTTGTCAAGCGTGAAGCCAACGCCGTCTATCCAGACGGGCGAGTCTGTGACCTGCCTTGCGACGTTCTCGCTGGCTATCACCAGGGCCGCGGCGCCGTCGCTGACGGGCGATATATCAAGCTCGTTGACTGGCCACACGAGGAGCTCGCTCTTCAGCACATCGTCAACTGTTATGTTAGCGGCCACCTGGGCGGCTGGGTTGTCAAGGGCGTTTCTCTTGTTCTTGACGCTGACGAGGGCTATGTCCTCCTTCTTGGCGCCGCACTTGGCCATGTACCTCCTCATCTCCATGGCAAATATCCATATCAAGTTGAGCTCAAGCGGCCTATGAAGTATTGGATCCCATATGTACCTGAAGACGTACTGCGGGTGCGGGTGCGCCGGGCTCATCTTCTCCTCGCCAACTGCCAGCACAGTCCTGCAAAGGCCGCTGGCCACGTGCCACCACGCCGATACTGGTACGAAGACTCCTGTGCCGCCGCCCACGTAGACCCTAGTCATCGGCTTATTTATGGCGCCTGAGCCGTCAGCCAGGTACTCGCCCTTCAGGTGGACGCCGTCGAAAGTGTCAGGCGCCGAGCCTATGACCACGCAGTCTATGTCCTTCAGGGTCAGGCCAGCCTGATCCAAGGCTTGCCTGGCCGCCTCCCAGGCGAGCTCCCTGGGGGTCTCAAGGGCGCGCCTCATAAACGTCGTGAGGCCAGCCCCAACTATCGCTACCCTGTCCTTCACAAACAGGTTGCTAACCACTTCCATCACCCCTCAATGTCAGATGATAAAACAGAAACAACGCTCGTGTATGAGGGCACGCCCCTCCACGAGGCCACGACTGCCCTCTTGGCTCCCTTAACCTGGTGGGCCCCGGCCTCCCCCCTCAGCTGCATGACCGCCTCAAGGAACCTGCCGAGCCCTGTGGCCTCAAGCGGGATGCCCATTGAGAGGCTCCCGCCGCTTGGGTTGACCGGGAGCCTCCCGTTGAAGTCAAAGTCGCCATTCTCCAGGTACCTGTGGGCCTCACCATCAGGCGCCAGCAGGAGCTCCTCGACAGAGAGGAGCTCCATGAAGCTGAAGCGGTCCTCCACCTCAGCAAGGCTTATGTCCTTCTCAGGGTTACTGACCCCCGCCAGCCTGTAGGCGGTGAGGGCTGCGTTCCTCATCGAGGGCATCCTGCCCCACTCGTGCCACTCAAGTGAGCCGCTGCCGACCTCCGTTGAGTACCCTACCCCGTCGAGCCACACGACCCTGTCAGTGAACTTCCTCGCGGCATCCTCGCTCGCCAGGACCACTGTGATGGAGGCGTCCGAGAAGCCGGCGATCTCGTATCTACTCATCGGGTACACGGAGTAAGGCGCCGAGAGCACCTCGTCGAGACGCACCCTTGAGGCATAGGGGGCCCTCTCGTTCCTCAGGCCGTTGTTCCTGTTCTTGACAGCGACAATAGCCAGGTGCTCCCTTGTAGCGCCCGTCCTAGAAATAAACGCCTGAGCGTCAAGGCCGGCTATAAAGAATGGGTTGCCAGTAGGCAGAGGCCTCACGTGGAGGGGGTCCATCGCAAAGTAGTATATGTCCTGGAGCGTCTTTATCTCGCTCGGCTTCCCGTGGGCCTCCACTGCGACCACGTTAGCGAGCCCTGACTTTATTAGCATGTAGGCGTGGGCAACCCCCTGCAGCCCGTCCCCTGCGACCGTAAACGTGGGTCTCAGCGCCCCACCTATGGGCTCTGGGGCGAACTCGTCAGCTATCGCAATGCCCTCCCACATGTCCTCCTGGCAGTCCACAAATACATCCACGTCTCTCCTTGGGTCAACGTTGGCGTCTGCGTAGGCGCGCTGTGAGGACTCAAACATCATCCCCTGGAAGCTGACCTCGGGCGTTGATGGCCTGAAGCCATAGGACCCGACGCCTATAACCGCCACTCTTCCGCTGCCCATGCCAGCCTGCCTATTATGAAGAGTGCTTTTTATCAGAATAAAAACCGTGTTCCTTAGTGGATACATAATTGGTGGTAGTATAAAGGGTGGGATGATTTGACATATATTTGGACCCCTCCTAAGGATGTCGTTGACAAGGCCAACGTGACGGACTTCATTCAGGCCCACGGCATAAAGAGTTATCAGGACCTCGTCAGGCAGAGCACCTCCGATATAAGGTGGTTCTGGGGCAACCTGCCTGACTGGCTTGAGCTTGAGTGGTTCTCGGAGCCCAAGGATGTCTACGACGCGTCAAAGGGCATCGAGTGGACGAGGTGGTACATAGGGGGCAGGATAAACGTAGCGTACAACGTCCTCGACAGGATAGTGAAGAGAGGCCTTGGGAACAGAGTAGCAATGACGTGGATTGGGGAGGACGACAGGGTGGTGCAGCTCACCTACAACGAGATGCTGGACCATGTCAACAGGTTCTCCAACCTGCTAGTTGACCTGGGCGTGAAGAAGGGCGACGTGGTAGCCATATACGCACCTATAATGCCCGAGACGGTGGTTGCCATGCTTGCATCCATGAGGGTCGGTGCCATAGCGGGTCCCATATTCAGCGGCTTTGCCCCTGAGGCCGTGGCCGACAGGCTTAGGATGGGTGAGGCTAAGGTTGTAGTTACTGTTGACGGCTACTACAGGAAAGGCAAGGTCGTAAAGCTGAAGCCCAGCTCCGATGAGGCGATCAGGCTCTCTGGGGTTCAGGCTAAGCAGGTTGTCGTGAGGAGGCTCAACGTTGACGTGCCTTGGGACGAAAGCAGGGACCTGTGGTACGACAAGGCCATAGCGTCCAAGAGGCCTGAGTTTGAGCCGGCCGAGACCGAGGCCGAGGACCCGGCCATCCTAATGTTCACCAGCGGCACCACCGGGAAGCCTAAGGGAGCAGTGATAAGCCATGCAGGCATGCTGCTTCAGCCCACCAAGGAACACTTCTTTAACCTTGACATAAAGCCGGGCTGGACCGGCAGCAGGGACGTTCTCTGGTGGATAACTGACCTGGGCTGGATGATGGGCCCATGGATGGTCGTGGGCTCCCAGACCCTTGGCGCCTCCCATCTGTCGCTGGAGGGCGCCCTCGACTACCCCACGAAGGACAGGGTCTGGGCCATAATAGAGAAGTTTAAGGTCACTCACCTGGGCTTCGCGGCGACCGCAGCTAGGTTGCTGAAGGCGCTGGGACGCGAGACCTATGAGTCCCACGACCTCTCGAGCCTGAGGGCCTTTGGGAACACAGGGGAGCCCATAGACGAGGACACCTGGAACTGGGTCGTAAGGGAGGTGGGCGAGGAGAGAAGGCCTATGATAAACCTTAGCGGGGGCACGGAGATAATGGGCTGCTTCCTGCTGCCAAGCCCCGTGGTGCCGCTTAAGCCCACCACCCTCTGGGGCCCGGGCCTTGGCATGGACGTCGACGTATACGATGACGACGGTATGCCCGTGAGGGGCAGGCCAGGCTACCTGGTGGCCAAGAAGCCGGCCCCCAGCATGACCAGGGGGCTCTGGAGGGACCCCGAGAGGTATATAGAGACCTACTGGTCAAGGTTCCCCGGCGTCTGGTACCACGGGGACTACGCCCTGATAGATGAGGACGGCTTCTGGTACATACTTGGCAGGGCTGACGACGTAATAAAGGTGGCCGGCAAGAGAATAGGGCCAGCGGAGATAGAGACAATAATTAACAGCCACCCTGACGTAGCTGAGAGCGCCTGTATAGGCTACCCGCACCCGGTCAAGGGCGAGGTAATTGTTTGCTTCGCCCTCCCGAAGCCAGGCAGGACCCTGGGGCCTGAGCAGCTGGAGCAGATAAAATCTATTGTAGCACAGAGGCTAGGCAAGCCGTTTGAACCTGAGGCCGTGGTGCCCGTGAATGACCTGCCGAGGACGAGGAGCGGCAAGATAATGAGGAGGATCGTGAGGGACGCCGTGCTTGGGAAGCAGGTCGAGCAGACCCCAGTGCTAGACAACCCGGACTCGGTCACAGCCGTTAAGGAGGCCGCTGAGGAGCTGAAGAAGTTAATGAAGTGAGGCACAATAAGCGACCAGGAGGGCCGCTCGATCAATCTAGCCCTCATCACGTTTCAGCCCCGAAACCTTTCCTCATAGCGGCCGCTTTTTGCACAGGGGAAGGCGCCTTTTAACGCGTAGCGCCTCTAAACGCTTGCTGAGTGCGGACTACGACTTTTTAACATGTGGCGATGCTACCACTTATAGTAGTAACCAGGTGAGCGCATGAACAACGTAGTAATTGGTAAGGTTAACAGGGGGCTCTTTGAGAGTGTCATATACCCCCAGCTTGGGGCCAAGGACCCCTCAGTGATAGTTGGGCCCCAGTTCGGGGTCGACTTCGGCGTCGTGAGGCTTGGCGACTACGACCTAATCTTTGAGGTCGACCCAATATATGTGGTCCCAGAGTACGGCTGGGAGAGGAGCGCCTGGTTCGCCGTCCACATACTGGCCAGCGACGTCGCTGTCTCTGGCGTCCCGCCGCGGTACTTCTTCCCAGACTTCAACCTGCCCCTCGGCATGACTGACGAGGAGTTCACCACGCTCTGGACCCTGATGCACAGGGAGCTCGAGAAGCTTGGCGTCGCAGTCGTAGCTGGTCACACGGGCAGGTACGGCGGCGTGGATTACCCCATGATAGGGGGAGCCACCATGATAGGGGTCGCCAAGAGAGACCACTACGTCTCCCCCGCTATGGCAAGGCCAGGCGACGTAGTCATAATGACCAAGGGGGCCGCCGTGGAGACGGCCGGCATCCTGGCCTCGATGTTTCCGGAGGTGCTGGTCAAGCACTACGGCGATGAGTTCGCCGAGAAGGCCAAGGACATATTCTGGCTCCAGTCAGTTGTAGACGATGCCCTGACGCTTGCAAAGCTCGGCCTCAGGGAGGGGGTCACAAGCATGCACGACGCCACAGAGTACGGGGTCTGGGGGGCCCTCAACGACGTGGCTGAGGCGAGCCGCGTCTCAATAAGGGTCCTCAGGGAGAAGCTCTTCGCCAGGGAAGACGTCATGAAGGTCGTGAACGCCTTCTCAGAGCTCACAGGCGTCAAGGTTGACCCGTTCGCGTCGATAAGCGAGGGGACGCTGATAGCCACAGTTAAGAGGGGGTACGAGGGCAGGGCCCTGGAGCTGCTGAGGTCTAAGGGCATAGATGCGGCCGTCATAGGGGAGGTCGTGGAGGGCAAGGGCGTTTACCTCGTCGACGACGGCTCTGAAAGGCTTATACAGCAGCCGGAGCAGGACCCGTTCTGGCAGCTGTTCTTCAGGACGCTTGAGGTGGTGAGAGGTGCAAAGCAGGGCTAAACCGCTACCCGTCGCCATGACAATAGCTGGCATAGACAGCGGCGGGGGAGCTGGGGCCGTCGCGGACCTGAAGACATTTGCGGCCGTCGGGGTTCACGGAACCCTCGCGGTGACAAGCGTCACGGCACAGAACACCCACGAAGTGGCTGGCATCTATGATGTGACGCCTGACATGGTTAGGCTCCAGATAAGGGTCGTCTACGAGGACATGGGCATAGATGCTGCCAAGACAGGCATGCTGAGCAACAAGGAGATAGTGAGCGCCGTGGCTGCCGAGCTTAAGTCGTATGACTTTCCCCTGGTCGTCGACCCTGTCATGGTTGCCAAGAGCGGGGCCCGGCTACTGAGGGAGGACGCCATAGAGACCTTAATCAAGGAGTTGCTCCCGAGAGCCACCGTGGTGACTCCTAACGCCCCTGAGGCCGAGAGGCTCTCAGGCCTGAAGGTCATGGACACAGAATCCGCCAGGAGGGCCGCCAAGGCAATAGCTGACGCCACGGGGGTCAGGGCGGTGATAGTGAAGGGCGGCCACATTGGGGGCCCTGAGTCCGTTGACACCCTTTACTATGATGGTAACTTCCGCGAATACAGGGCCCCGAGGATTGAGACCAAGGACACTCACGGCACCGGGGACACGCTCTCGGCCGCAATAGCTGCCTACCTGGCTAAGGGGCTCAGCATCCCTGACGCTGTGGTCAAGGCTAAGGAGCTCGTCACAACAGCCATAGCCTACGGCCTTAACCTGGGCAAGGGAGCCGGGCCCGTCAACCCCACGGCCTGGGTCTACGTGCCCGCCCAGAAGTACTTGGCGATAGAGGAGCTGAGGGGGGCGCTCAGCGCGCTTAAGGAGAACGAGCGCTACGTTAGTAGGCTGGTGCCTGAGATAGCGATAAACTTCGGCGTCGCCATAGAGCCGCCGTACGCTAGGTCTGTTGATGACGTAGTAGCCGTGCCCGGCAGGATAACTAGGTACAAGGACACCATAGTAATTCACGGGGACCCAACGCCTGGGGCCTCGAGCCACGTGGCCAGGGCGCTGCTGGCCTACATGAGGCTCTACCCTGAGTACAGGGCGGCGGTCAACATAGCGCTCAACGAGCACATAGAGAAGGCTGTGGAGCTACTAGGTCTTAGGTCGTCGTCCTATGACAGGCGCGAGGAGCCCAAGGACGCGAAGGAGGCGGAGGGCGGCTCACTGCCATGGGGAATTAGCTCAGCCCTGAGGAGGGCCGGGGCACCGGTCGACGTGATATATGACAGCGGCGACTTCGGGAAGGAGCCAGGGGCATTCGTCTTCGGAAGAAACGCTATGGAGGTCGCTGAGAAGGTAATAGCTATAGCCAAGAAGGTCGCCGAGCTCGAGGGTGAACGTTCAGGATAAGTGCTGCGCTGCTCGGAGTCCCATCCTCGGAACCTTCGTGTAGGCCCTCGGCAGCCTGCCAGGCCTAGCGGCAGGCGGGTCATAGGCCCCCTGGAGCCCAACGGCGCGGGGCTCACATCACCGCTGTCGCCCTCGCCCTTCTGGGCAAGGCCCGCATCGGCGCGAGGGCTCATCAACTTATCAATAAAGATTTGTCACAGCTAATATAGATAGAAGGACTTCTGCTAGTGTGAAAAGGATTCAGCCCTCAATGAGGTTAACGGAAAACAGCCGCTCGCCGGAGGCCCTCTTAACCAGGAGCTGACAGCCGTTGAGCAGCGCATAGCCCCTCTCATTGAAAGGCCTTGAGTCACTTGGCAACGAGAGCGCCCCTATCATGGCAACCCTGAAGAGCCTTGAGTGCCACGCGACGTGGGCGTGGCCAGCCACCACGAAGCGCCCCTTCCTGTGAAGCCTTGCCGCATACGCTGAAAGCACGAGCCTCCTGCTAACCTTAGCCCCAAGCCTGGCTAACAGCTTCGTAAGGTCCTCGCTGCTCACGTTGCCCTGGTGCCCATGAATAAGCACAGCCCTGCCGTCACAAGCGTAGTGCTCTCTAAGCCCACCAATGCCAAGCCTCTGCTCGTTGTCACCAAGCACGAGGGTCACTGGCACTTTGCCGTCGTGGCTTACAAGTCTAAGAAGCGCTGATAGTGAGCTGACCACATCCACAGAGTCGCCGAGCAGGATAACACTATCGTGAGGCTCATCAAGGGCCTCCCTGAGGAGCCCCAGGTCCGTGTGAGGGTAATGAACGTCAGCCAGTATCAACGTGGATTTCAGGTCAACTCCCCTGGCTTCTATAAGCCTTCAGATTTATTTCCGCTCCTTCCCAGGAGCCCCGGGGGAAATGAAGGCTGTAACTCTGGAGCTGCAGGACGAGCACATCCTCATAGAGAGGTATGCCTCAATTCTGGACTGGACTAGGACGAGACTTGAGTCAGGTGTGGGCATTGACGACGAGTTCCTGTCATCTATGCTTCAATTCCTATCCAGCTTCATAATATCATGCCACTTCGCAAAGGAGGAGCTGTACATATTCCCAGTGCTCAAGAAGCTCACGGAGGACGTCAGATCCCTTGAGGGGGAGCTTGAGGCTGACCACGCGACCATCAGGTCCCTGGCGGACAGGCTGAAGTCCTCCCTGGAGGCTGGCGATGTGACATCAGCGGCGGAGGCCATGGGGGAGCTCTCCTTAACCCTCAGGAGGCACCAAGATAAGGAAAACTCCGTCGCCTTTGCGTACGTTGAAATGTACACAGGCGACGACGAGAAGGACTCGATACTCTCAGCAATGAGCTCCTTTGACAAGAGGCCCGAGTGCGACAGGGGAGCCGCCGAAAGGCTCATCAGCTATATGTTCTCTGTCATTGAGGGCTAGCGGGTTTGGGACGCCACGGCTATCGTTAATATTTTTATACTTCGCTTATCGTTAACTTTAGCGCTCTGCAAGGCCAGAAGTGAGGAAAACATGGAGAAGCTGCTGCTGACCAACGACGACGGAATTGACAGCTTAGGCCTACAATATATTCTAGAGGAGCTATCCTCCAGAGGCTTTGAGGTCTACGTGGTAGCCCCAGCCAAGCAGGTAAGCGGGGCCAGCAAGTCAAACTCGTTCACTGTAAGGGTAGAGAGGCGCCAGCTTGAAGGCGCTAAGGACGCGTGGGCCATAGATGGAAGGCCCGCCGACGCCGTGACCCTAGGTATAAAGGTCCTCCTTCCCTCCAGGCCAGCCCTAGTAGTCTCGGGGATTAACATTGGGCCCAACATGGGCATCACGGACTTCTTCACAAGTGGCACCATAGGGGCCGCCATAGAGGCGTCGCTCCTCGGTGTTAAGGCTGTGGCCTCTAGCTACTCCGTGCTGAGGGGCCTCAAGGGCGAGGGGGACCTGAGGGGCCTGAGGACGGCCGCCATTATAACGGCAGAGGTCGTGTCGAGGCTCGTCGACACGCTCTATGAGCTCGTAGATGTTGAAATAATTAACCTTAACTTCCCGAGGGGCGACCCCAAGGGCCTCGTCATAGCGCCCATAGCTAACATCTCAAACAAGGAGGTGTACAACGGAGAGGAGGACGGCGTTTATCATGTCCTCGGGTGGAGGACAGATGATCTGGAGGTTGCGTACTCGGGCGGCGAGGAGGGAAGTGACGTCGATGTGGTTAAGAAGGGCTACGCCTCACTGACGCCGATATGCATAAGGTGCCTCACTGTTGCAACCTACCCTGTTAGCTCGCTTGCTAAGCTCAGGGGCGCCCTCTCAGGGCTGCTCAGCTAGCTCAGCAGCTCCACCCAGCTGACCATGGGAGACAGGCCCTGTACATCATTATTATCAGCGAAGGGTCCGTAAATCCCAGCTCCTTAGGGGGGCACCGATCCCTGCAGCTCACGGTTACCCTGCGGCTCCCCAGGGAGACCTCCACGGAGTCCCTTGAGGTTAGTCTCACCGAGTAGCCGTTGGACGCGAGCTCAGGGAGCTTAACCTTAGAGTTGAGCAGGCTCACCCCAACATCCTTGGGTGGCTTGAGCCAGAGCAGTGACAGGGACGCCATGTCAGCCGCTCTCCTGACCTCCGCCGTCAGGCCCCTGGCCTTTGTGCTGGCCTCCTCAACAAGGAGCGAGGAGGCCCCGAGCTCGGCCGCTATGAAGACTAACATTGCGGCTGAGCCTGAGGTGTCAGCGTCCATTAGCTCAACCACGTTGCTTACCCCGACCATCTTGGGGAACCCATAATATCTGAGAGCGCTGAGCCTGTTCATGGAGTCCCACACGCCGGGCACCACGGGGGGCTTCATAACAGGGTCAAGCACAGGCCTGACGCCCTGAGAGGCAATGTGAACTGCGTACTCTGCTGCGGCCGCCGTATCCTCCGAAAGCACAACAACATACCTTCCCTTAGCCCAGCTGACGTCCTTGGCCTGCCAAGGTCTAAGGCTGAGGAGGACTCTAAAACCGCTCGGGCTTGACGCCAGAACCTCATAGTCAGCGTCCAGGCCTAGTGCTATACCAGTGTCGCTCAAGCGCGATGAGTACTCCTTTAGCTTTGCCCTAGCTTTATCTGTGAGCGGCGCGAGGACCACAATGTCGGCGCCGTCGGCCACAAGGCTCCTTGCTTTATCCAAAAGCTCTCCAGGGCTCTCTGCGCCGCTGAGCGGGATCTCTGCCAGCACCCTCATGGGCGGCGGCGTCGCTGGAAGCAGCTCCGGTGACGAGTTAACGGCCTCGAGGTCCCTGCGCGCTAAGGAGCTCACCTTGCTAGGCATGTACTTCTCTAGCGCCTCCTGCTTGCTAAGCTGCAGGTGCCCACCCTCCATGAGGAGCCTTGCAAGGAGACCTAGGCCCTCCGGCCCCTTGAAGACGTTGGGGCCTACCAGGCCAGCGTCCCACGGGTAGCTGCCTGGTAAAATGACGTAGTCATAAATGCTCTCAAAGCCCGCTGGCAGCAGCTGCCTAAGGTCGCTTGGACTCAAGAACAGTAGGTCCTTCACTTCCAGCACTTCAACTGATGTGCCAATGCTCTTCAGCGAGCCCTTAAACTTCGCAGCCTCCTCTGAGAGGACCACTAGGATCCTCATAGAATCAACAGCTCCCTCTCAGACCCCCTCCCCTCTAGGCCTAGGACTGACGTCCTTATGACGCTGCCGTCGCCAAGCTCTACCTCCTCCTTATCAAGCGCGAGGCCCGCGGCGACCCTGCCTATGGAGTCACCCTTCATGATGCCGCTCCCGCTGGTCCCGGCAACCACTACGAGCCCGCTCCTGTAAGGCTCATAAACTATTGGCATGCCGTCAAAGCTTATGTCGTAGTGGCCCGCCCAGGAGGCCTCAGGGTACTTCAGGCCCAGCTGGGGCATGTAGGTGCCTAGCACTGGCAGTATGCCGTAGGTGTAGTACCTCTCCTCGGCCTTTGGGTCCTCCTCCCTTAAGAAGGGCCTCCCCAGCTCGTCAGCCAGGCCTATCCAGAACGTGCCCTCGGAGGGGTTGGGCCTCACATAGGCCCCCTTGGGAAGGATCAGGAACGGCATAACCTTCTCTGCACTGAAGCCTTCAGCGTAAAGTATGGACTTAAGCTCCTGCCCGTCTGCCTTAACAGCGAACAGCTGCCTCTTCTTGGGCCTGCTGTAGGTGTCCACGCCTATCCTGTTAAGCAGGTCGTTTGCCCAAACGCCCATCGCTGCAACAACTTTCCTGCGCGCCTCTATATACCTTCCGTCCCCGAGCCTGACGCCGCTGACCTTAGCGTCCTCCCACGGGAAGGGCTCACCCTCTATGCCGAGCGGGTTCGTTGCTGATGCTACGAACTCCTTCACTGAAACACCGAATATGAACTCCGTGCCCATTGACTTAAGTTTGAGGTAGTAGTAGTCTACAAGCTTCTCGGCATCCATTATTCCAGCATCCTCAAACAGGTACGAGTTGACTATGTCGCCAACGCCTACAAGCTTCGACTCCTCGACGTCCTTAACAGAGGTCCTCATGCGCAGAGCCTTCTCCAACAGTTCAGGGCTGACCTCCCTGACATGAACGCCCTCGGCCTCAGCAGCCTTAACCCCCTGCCTCACGACGGACTCCGTCTGCTCGTCAACAGCAAAGAGGTACCCAACCTTTCTCATGCCGAGGTCGAAGCCGCCCTTTTGGACGCCTTCATAGAAGGCTATGCCGCCCTTGGCCAGCATTAGGTTTGTCCTATTAGTGAAGGCTGCCCTGAAGGCAGCGGCACTCTTAGAGGTGTCGCCAGCCCCTGGGGAGTTCTCGCGGTCTATAACTATAATCGAGGAGTCAGGGCTCATGACCTTTATGTAATAGGCCGTGGCCAGGCCAGTTATCCCAGCCCCAACTACTATGTAATCGTACGTAAGACCTCCCCAACGGTATACGTTAGAGCCCGCTTTTATGTAGCACCATCCGTAACGTGTCCCACGAAACCTCCTGCAAATGCTACGAATTAATTAATTTTCCCCGCAAATAAGTAGAGGGGTACTCAATGGATGTTAACAGAACCAAGGTCATAACATGGGCCAAGCAGGCAGCCAAAGGCGCAGGCCTCGACCCCTCAGAGATAGAGTTTGAGCTCCTGCGCTACCCGACGGCCAGCCCAAGCGACCTATTCACCAGAGCCCTTAGCTCTTTCGCCTCATGGGACCTCATGGACAGCAGGTGGGAGGAGGCCGCGAGGAGGTTAATATTATACAGAATTTACGAGGAGAGGGGCCAGCATCCCCCTGAGAAGCTTGAGGGCCTCGAGTCCTGGGCCAGCTGGGTCGGGCTTAACCTGCTTTACGAGAGGTACCTGGTGAAGCGCGGGGGGCGCGTTGTTGAGACGCCTAATGAGATGCTTGAGAGAGTCGCCTCCTTTGTAGCTGGGCCGGAGCTGAGCCTTGGAGGTCACATGGACTCTGTCAGGCAGGAGTTCTATGAGGTTATGTCGTCAGGCAAGTTCATGCCTAACAGCCCAACCCTCATGAACTCTGGGACCAAGTACCACCAGCTGGCGGCATGCTTTGTGGTTCCAGTGGAGGACGATATGGACTCCATATTCTCTGCCCTCAACGCTGCTGCCTGGATCTTCAAGACGGGCGCCGGGGCGGGCTTCGACTTCACGCCGCTGAGGGGGAGGGGGGCGCCGCTGTCCTTTGGTGGCACTGCGAGCGGCCCGGTGAGCTTCATGAGGCTCTTCGACGAGGTTGCGGACGTAATAAAGGAGGGGGGTAGGAGGAGGGCCGCCATGATGGGCGTACTTCACGACACCCACATCGACCTTGAGGACTTCATAAACTCGAAGCTGCCAGGGGGCCTCGAGAACTTCAACATAAGCGTGGGAGTGCACGACGCCTTCATTATGGCAGCCGTTAGTGGCTCCCAGTGGAACCTATACGACCCCAGCGAGTGCCCCCAGCTCGTGGGGGCCCTCAGCGGCGACCTAGCTGACATATGGAGAAGATGTAAACCTAAGAGAAGCGTCAGCGCCACAGAGGTCCTTAATGAAGCCGTCAGGGCGGCCTGGGAGAGCGGCGACCCAGGGCTTGTGTTCCTTGACACTATAAATGAACACAACCCAACCCCGAGGCTCGGCAGAATAAGGGCAACAAACCCGTGCGGCGAGACGCCGCTCCTGAGCCATGAGGCCTGCAACCTGGGCTCTATTAACCTTGGGCGCTTCATCAAGGACGGCTCCATAGACTGGGAGCTGCTCGAGCACGACATAAGGGTCGCCGTGAGATTCCTAGACGATGTCATAGAGGCCTCCTGGTACCCCAGGCCTGAGATAGAGGCGGCGGTCAAGCGCAATAGGAAGGTAGGCCTTGGAGTTATGGGCTGGGCCGACATGTTGGCTGAGCTTAAAGTGCCCTACGACAGCGACTCCGCACTTTTCCTAGCAGATAAGCTCATGGAGTTTATAGCCTATGTAGCTAGGGACGAGAGCAACAGGCTCTCGGCTGAGAGAGGCCCATACCCTGAGTTCCCAGGGAGCATACACAAGGGGGGCAGATTCAACTTTGAGCCCCAGCTCAGCCCTTCCATGATATATGACGAGTCCAAGGTCTCTGAGCACGTTCACACCATAGTTGAGTCAAGGCCTAAGCTTGACTGGGACAGGGTTAGGTTGGAGATGATAGAAGGCACGAGGAACGCCACTGTAACTACTATAGCCCCCACGGGGAGCATAAGCATAATAGCCAACGCCAGCAGCAGCATAGAGCCTTTCTACTCACTCGTATACATCAGGCAGAGCTCCCTGTTCTCCTGGATAGAGGTTAACAGGTTCCTGAAGGATTGGCTTGAATCCTCAAACAACCTGACGCCTGAGAGGGTGAAGGAGATAATAAGGCACGGCGGGTCTGTGAGAGGGCTCGACTGGGTCCCCAAGGAGTACCAGGACGTGTTGACAACGGCCCTGGATATGGACTGGCGCTGGCACGTGAAGATGCAGGCGGTCTTCCAGAGGTGGGTTGACAACGCCGTCAGCAAGACCGTTAACATGAGGAAGGACGCTACCCTTGACGACGTTAAGGGAGTCTTCCTTGAGGCCTGGAGGCTTAAGTGCAAAGGCATAACTGTATTCAGGGACCAAAGCAAAGGCGCTCAGGTCCTCAAGGTCAGCGGCGACCTTGACTCTCTGATCAAGGAGCCCCCAGCGCTGAAAATAAGGGCTAAGGCAAGGATGATCCCAGGGGCCATAAACGTAGGAGACTCTACGATCTCTGCCGTTAGTGAGGAGTACGCCGGCGGTTGCCCCACTTGCGACCTCTAAGACGATGACTTAGGAACGGCGACAATTATTCTCCTGTTCTTCGCACGCACGTCGACAACGCCATCAGCAGCCAGTCTCTTCAGCACCTTCCTTGCAAGCGATAGCTTCACGTTTAGGCTAGCGGCGAGCTTCGATGGGGTGACATAGCTCATCTTGCCTATGTCTCTCTTGGCTCTGTTTACGAGCTCCTGGGTCACGTCAAGCTGAGGCGCCGCCTGCGCCCTGGCCTGCTGTTGCTTAGCCGCCCTGCCGCCGGAGGGCCTCTTGGCCTGGGCCTGCTTCTTAGGTTGCTCGGACACAGAGCATCACCTAGGGCTTATGATAGCTCAAAGTTTTAAAGGTTTCCCGCGCCCGCACCCGCTGGCGTCGCCGCCAGCTCTTTATTTCATTAAGTTCAAGGCCACCGGCTGTAGGCCTTAGGGCCTCTCTGCAGCCCGTCGATCTATTCGAAGCCTTTTTGATTAAATAAACTAGGTTTTAAGCTGCCCTAATTAAACGCTGGGCCCTGCAGGTGAGTAGAGGCTATAATCCTAGTCGATAGAGGTACTCATGTTCAGACGTCTTAAAATAAAAGGTCTTCACGCTGCCGCTCAGTTGATCGCCTAGAACGATATGGTTGTACCCCCTACCTCGCCGCGACCCCTCTCCTGCTCAGTTCCTATTGTGGACCCTATCTCTCTCAGCCTTGTCAATATCGGGTTGAGCTGGCCGTTTTTTGAGTATTCGTCGAGGGTCTTCTTCATGCCTGACGTATGCTCTATGTCAAGCTCGAGAAGATCCTCGAGTATCTTGACGGTCCTCTCCCACACCTCCACCAGGAGGTCCTTGGGTGCGTTAGTGGTTATGAAGGGGTCCTGGAGCCAGTCGTCGAAGGCCTTTATAGTTCTCATCATGTGGCTGAAGGCAAGCCTGGTGTTAACTATGAGTTCGAGCCTGTCCGACTGGGAAACCTTCTTCTCGTTCTCCTTGAACGTCTGAAGCACGCTCTGCTGCATAAGCACCCATCTATCCAGGTTACGCAGGAACTCTGTTAAGTCTTGCCTGGACGACACATTCTGCACCTGAGTCTGACCTGGGAGGTCCAGGCCTATTATTCTAATGCCCTAAGTTACAGTCATTAAGGCTGCGCTGACCCTGGGCGGCCTGCAAGGATTAGGCCCCATGTGCATCTTCATGCCTACATGTGGGTACTTATATATGGCACAAAACCATACTTTATAAATCTTCCTCCCTCACATCAAACGATTGGTAACGCGAGATGAAGGGATGGAGCGGCAGGCTGCTGTGGTTAGACGTGACTAGGAGGGAGTCGAAGGTCGTTAACTACCCGGCCGAGTGGGCCCTCATGTACCTGGGCGGCAGGGGGCTGGCTGCCAGGATTATGTGGGAGTACATGAAGCCCGGCGCCGAACCCCTTGGACCTGACAACCTCCTCATATTCGCCATAGGGCCGCTCAGCGGCCTCCCGGGGCCAAGCACGGGGAAGCTACAGGTGGCAGCCAAGAGCCCCCTGACTGGGGGCTATGGAGATGGAAACATAGGCACGCTCTTCTCAAATGAGATGAGGAAGGCGGGACTAGACGCCATAGTCTTCAGTGGCGCCTCGGACAAGCCTGTAATAATTAACATAGAGGGTACCAAGGTCGATTTTGAGAGCGCGGACGACCTGTGGGGCCTCGACACGTGGACAACCGAGGAGAGGCTAAGAAAGCGCTACGGTCGCTTCGCGGGCATAGTGGAGATAGGGCCTGCCGGGGAGAACCTTGTGAAGTTCGCCACCGTGATAAGTCAGGAGGGCAGGAGCGGCGGGAGGCCGGGCATAGGGGCTGTTATGGGCTCAAAGAAGATTAAAGCTGTGGTAATAAGGGGCAGCGAGAAGGCTGACCTCTACGATGACAAGCAGTACAACGTCGAGGCAGCTAAGGCCTTGATAGAGATAAAGAACAGGCCAGGGTATCAGTTCTGGATGCGTCAGGGTACCATGTACACCATAGACTGGGCGCAGGAGACCAGCGTCCTCCCCGCCTATAACTTCGATGAGGGCGTCTTCGAAGGCTTCAAAGGCATAGACGGCTTCACCATGGAGTCCATGAAGGTCGATCAGAGGGGCTGCCCTAACTGCAACATGCAGTGCGGCAACGTGGTCCTTGATAGGGAGGGGGTTAAGAGCGAGCTTGACTATGAGAACGTCGCACTGCTCGGCAGCAACGTTGGAATAGATCACCTCGCTGACGCCGCATACCTAAACAGGATAGGTGACCAGGTGGGCTACGACACCGAGAGCCTTGGAACTACCCTCAGTTGGGCCATAGAGGCGAGCCAGGCCGGCCTCCTGAAGGACTACGACGGCGGACATAAGCTGGAGTGGGGCGACATAAAGACGTTGGCTGACGTCGCCTATCAGATAGCCAGAAGGTCAACCCCGCTGGGGAACCTACTGGCAGAGGCCAGCTCCGGGGCCTGCAGGAAGGTGGGCGGCTGCGATTTCTCAATGGACGTCAAGGGCCTTGGGGTCAGCGCCTACGACTGCCACGCCGCCCCAGGCATGGCCCTAGCGTTCGCCACAAGCCCCATTGGGGCGCATCACAAGGACGCCTGGGTGATAAGCTGGGAGGTCCAGAACGACAGGTTCGCCTACTCAAAGGAGAAAGCAGCCAAGGTAATAGAGCTCCAGAGGATAAGGGGAGGGCTCTTCGAGAGCTTCACCACGTGTAGGCTACCATGGGTAGAGGTGGGCCTCAGCCTCGACCACTACCCGCTGCTCCTGTACTACTCCACGGGCGTCAAGTACAGCTGGGACGACCTCTACGCGCTTGGAGACAGAATTTACGCACTCATGAGGGCCATCTGGATAAGAGAGAAAGGGGGCTGGAGCAGGGACTATGATATGCCGCCCGTGAAGTGGTTCAAGAAGCCTTTAACCAAGGGACCGCTGGCCGGGGCGCACCTAGACTATGACAAGTACAACCAGTTGCTTGACTACTACTATGACCTGAGGGGCTGGGATCACAACGGCGTCCCAACCAGGGAGACCCTGCATAGGCTCGGCCTCGACTACGTCATACCGGAGCTGGAGAAGTACGTAAGGCTGGGTTAGGGCGGCGGGACGTAGAACCAGAGCTTGCCCCTGTGGTAGTCCCTTATCACGGTCCTAGCCGCCTCCTCTATGTTTGGCTCATGGGTGCTCTTGTATATCCACATCCTCCTCATAGCAATCCGCTCCAGTATCTTATAGGGATCGATCTCAAGCACGCCGTAGGCCTCAGCTATGGAGTTTGGGTTGTACCTCAGGGCCCTCTCTATCAGGAGGACTGCCGGCCTCACAGGGTCCCTTAGCTCCTCAGGGCTCCTGCCCCTTATTATCGACTCCAGCTCGTCGCCTTCAACGGGTATTGTGCCTGGAGTGTCAATTACGTAGATGTCCTTAGCGACCCTATATATAGTGTAGCCCTTGGTGTGGCCCCAGCTGCCCGGCACCTTGCTGACGCTGGCGCTCCTATAACCCTTGAACATATTGATTACGCTTGACTTGCCTGTCTTGGGGTACCCAACCACTGAAAATGTCGAGGTTCCGCCTGAGGAGACCTTCAACATTTCAGCCTTGAGGGTCCCCTTGCCATAGCCCCTCAGGCTTGAGACGAGGACAGCCCTTAGGCCGAGCGAATCGAAGTAGTCAAGCCACCTCTTGGCCACGTCCTTCGGTATGAGGTCAACCTTGTTTATAGCTATTATGACCTTCTTTCCGAAGGCCCTGGCTATCCCCTCGGCCCTCAGGCTCCTCGTGCCCAGGGGGTCCCTTGCATCAAGCACCTCTATTACGCCGTCTGACCTCTTTATCACCCTGGCGAGCGTTCTCCAATCTGCGAGCTCCATCTTTTGTCCCCTTTACTCTGCCTCCCTGGCTATTCTCTGTAAGGCTCTAGCTTCACGCGTACATAAGCTCTGTGCTAGTTGTTAGCTGCGCTGCGGGTTCCCTTTAGCACAGGGCCTTATCCTAGTGACCAGATGTCACCTTGGGATGTTTTGTGAGCTCAGGCATCTTAGTTTATAAGCTTTGCTCTCCTAGTAATAGTGGCAAAATATTTAGGGGGTTAGAGGTTTGTCGGAGGCTGATCAGCCTAAGAAGGCCCAGGGGTCCGCTGCCCCTGGGCCTTCCAAGTGCCCCCCTGAGCACATAATATACGACCCTAATACAGGAGCCAGAATATGCCTTGACACAGGCGAGATAATAGAGGAGCAGGTCATAGGCGACGAGGCAGAGTGGAGGGCCTACACTCCTGACGAGAGGGCCAGGAGGACCAGGGTTGGAGGTCCCCTGTCCCTCGCTAAGCCAAACATGGGACTTGACGTTTACCTGGGCAGCTTCCACGAGGGCAGCGGCAAGAGGATAAGGGGCCTGTCGAAGAGAATCGAGAACCTAAGGCTTCAGCGTAGCTTCAAGATGGGGAGGACCCTCAGCGGCATAGAGAAGAACATAAACCAGGCCCTGAAGATCCTAGACGAGATAGCGACCAGGATGGAGCTCTCAGACAGCATCAAGGAGGAGGCCTCCAAGCTGTACAGGGAGGCCACTGAGAAGGGCCTGACGAGGGGAAGGAGTATAGAGAGCGTGGTGGCAGCAACCATCTACGCGGCCTGCCGTAAGCTTAAGATACCGTGCACAATTGATGACATAGTTAAGAACCTGCCGAACAAGAACGCTGACACCAAGAGGGAGGTGGCCCGCTGCTATAGGCTCCTAGTGAGGGACCTGGACGTTGAGATCCCGGTTATAGAGCCTGAGCTCTTCATCAGCAGGATAATCAGCACCCTCGGGCTTCCCGACTACGTTACTATAGAGGCCGCCAAGATACTTAGGGAGGCCAGGAGCAAGGGGGTCACAGCCGGCAAGGACCCCAGCGGCCTGGCGGCAGCCGCAGTTTACCTGGCGGCACTCAGGAACGGCCTGAGGAGGACGCAGAAGGAGATAGCCCACGTCGCTGGTGTGACTGAGGTTACCGTGAGGAACAGGTACAAGGAGTTAGTTGGCGACGAGCTCAAGGGTGAGGCACAGTAAACAAGTTAGGCCTTGAGACCTTTCAGGTTCTCCTTTTTTAGCTTTAACTGTTTACTCCTCCGGCCTAGTCCTCATTATCTTAGGCTTCCCCATTACGAGCCAGTACTCTATCTGGGCGCCCGGCTTAAGCCTCTCAAGCAGCTCTGGGTCGTCCTTGGGTTTCTCAACCTCTATCGTGTCGTAGGTCTCCATGTCCATTAGTTGCACCGAGTCCCCCAGGTCTGCAAGTATCTGGCCGTTCCTCTTCTCTATGATTGGCACCTGCACCTGCGTGTCCGTCGGAGCCACTAGGGTCTTCTTGGTGCCAGAGAAGAGGCCTATCGCCACCACGTGAGCCTTGGCGCTCCCGTGCTTCCCTGTCTTAGCCTTAGTTATCTCAACTATCCTGCAGGGCTCGCCATCTATCACTATATAGTTGCCCTTCTTAAGGTCCCCCAGCGTGGCGAACTGAATGCTCATTTACCTTCACCTGTGAAGCTACTGCCGCGACGTCTTAAAAGCGTTCCCTTCTCAAGGGGGCCCTGCAGGAGCCTCATGCGAGCCTTTCAAGTATTATGCTCATGTAGCCCTGGTTCCTGCCCCTCGGCCTTGAGGAGCCCACGTCTGCTGAGGCCAGCCTAAGGGCCTCCCCCATCCTCTGCTTCATAATAAGGTATGCGTCTATAAGCTTGCACGCGTCGTCGCTGTCCGCATAGAGCTCAACCTGCTTGAAGCCCTTATTAAATTCAAGTATTGCCTGAAGCGCGTAGTCCTCAGCCGTGCCGCTTGATGACACGTTAATTCTGCTCCTGCCCTCCAATAGCCATCCCCCATAAGATCTTGAACTACAGGTTTTTAAGCTAAACAGTGAGGCGTCCCTATTAGCCTTTTTGTGCTTGAGTCTAACATATCTGGCGGGCATAACAATCGAGGCTCGCCTCAGGGTCGCGGTAGTTGGGGGCTGCGGCGCTGCCGGTTCAGTGATGGTAGCGGCGCTGAGGCTTGGGGGCGCCGAAGTTGACATAATCGACAGAGGCACCAGGGGCTGTGAAACCAGGGAGCTCCTGGTAAAGGGGCTCTGGAGGGGCCCTGTCAAGGTCTGCGGCTGGGACTCCGTGAGGGGACCTTACGACGTCGCTATGCTGTTCACGAAGTCCTATGACGCCAGTGGCGCGCTTGAGGGGGCACTAAGGCTTGAGCCAAGGCTCCTAGTGTCACCCCACAACGGCCTTGGCGCCCTCGAGCTCCTTGAGGGCAGGGTGGGCAGCAGGGCAGCTGGCATGGTACTCTACTATGGCAGTACTAGGACGTCCAAGTGCTCGTCTATTTACACTGGGGGTAGGAGGGTCGTCATTGGGTGCAGGACAGGGTGCGACCCTGAGCTGCTGTCACAGCTATCAACTATAATAAAGGCTGGCGGCCTCGACGCTGAGGTCGTAAACCCCAAGGATTTTGACTCAGAGCGGTGGTTGAAGCTCGCAGTTAACAGCGCCATAAACCCTGTCACGGCACTATCGTGGGATAAGAACGGTGTCATTGCTAAAGACCTGCCGGCTGCCCAGCTGGCGGGTGACCTAGCTAGGGAGACGGGGCTCGTCGCAGAGGGGCTCGGCATAGAGCTGGCCGAGGACCCCGTGGAAGCCACCATGAGGACCGCAAGGGAAACCGCTGAGAACTGCAGCTCGACAGTCCAGGACCTAGCGGCTGGGAGGGATACGGAGCTCAGGTACATAAACTTGGCCGTGTGGGAGGAGTCCCTTAAGACTGCGTCACGTGCCGTAATTAACCTTACAGCCTACAGAGCTGTCGAGGTGGCCTCACGGTGGCTGAGAGGGAGAAGGTCACCGTGCGCAAGGTAGTTGGAATGAAGGGGAAGAAGCCAATAGTGGCGATAACAGCCTATGACTACCCAACTGCTAAGATCGTTGATGAGGCTGGCGTTGACATTATATTAGTTGGCGACTCGCTCTCGATGGTCATGCTTGGCAACCCATCAACCCTTCAGGTCGACATGCATGACATGCTGAGGCACACCGCGGCCGTGGCAAGGGCGCAGCCAAAGGCCCTCTTAGTGGCAGACATGCCGTTCCTGAGCTATGAGGCCAGCGTCACTGAGGCTGTCAAGAATGCGGGCGAGTTCCTTAGAGTGGGGGCCGACGCCGTTAAGTTGGAGGGCGGCTCAGACTACGTTGACGTTGTGAAGGCTATGGGCAGGGCAGGGATACCGGTCATGGGGCACGTGGGCCTCACGCCGCAGAAGCACAAGCTGCTCGGGGGCTACAGGCTCATGGGCAGGTCGGCGGGCGAGGCCAGGTCTATCATAGATGACGCCCAGGCAATAGCTGAGGCTGGGGCCTTCTCCATAGTTATAGAGTACACGGCCTCTGAGGTCGCTGCTGAGATAACTAAGAGGGTGAGCGTGCCAACCATATGTATAGGCTCAGGGCCAGCATGTGACGGCCAGGTCCTTGTAATCCATGATGTACTTGGCCTCTCCGACGCCTCACCGCCCTTCGCTAAACGCTACGTTGACCTAAGGTCCATAATGCTGAGCGCTGTGAAGGCATATAAGAGCGAGGTTGAGGAGGGCAAGTTCCCTCAGGATGGCATGTACTGGCACATGAAGGAGGGGGAGCACGAGAGGTTGGCTGAGCTGCTCAAGGGAAAGTCGGTCACTTCAGCCTGAGGTTGACTTCGCTCAGCTTCCTGTAGAGCTCGTCCCTGAGCGCCAGCACAAACTTCGCCGGGTCCTGGGAGCCCAACTCTATCAAGTCAAGGCCCTCCTCCAAGCGCCTGCTGGCCTCCTCGTCTAGCAGTGTGCTAAACGGCGAGCTGCTCAACAGCTTGTAGACCTCTATACCAAGGCGCGTCGGTATGAGGAACCTCAGCCTCTTGGTCTCAATCACGTAGCCGTGCCTTATGTTAGCCTCTATCACTTTCGCATACGTGCTGGGCCTGCCTATGTTCTTCTTCTTCATCAGCATCACAACGTCGCCACTCCTGTAGGGCTGCACCAGGCTCCCCTTGAACATAACCACGTTGCTCAACGGCACCTCATACTCCTTGCCTGCCTCCCTTTGAACCCAGCCCTCTACCTTCGGCTTCGTTATAGCAGTGTAGCCATCCTTGACGATTGAGGTCACCACCTCAAGGCTCTGGGAGAGCTTCCCGAGCCTCAGGGTCACGGAGGCCTTCTCAAGGGTGGCCGGCACCATCTGACTCGCCAAGAACCTCTCAAATATCAGCTGGTATAGCCTGTAGTGGGCTCCAGAGAGGGCCATGGGGACCCTCAGGGAGCCATCAAGTATCGCCCTCTCAACCTCCTCTGCGCTTAACGGCCTCGTGGGCCTTATGGCCTCGTGCGCCCCGCCCGTGCCCCAGCTCCTGGGCTTGAAGTAACTGCCAAGTCCATGAGACTCCAGGTACTGCCTGGCCACCTGCATGCCGGCCTCTGATATTCTTGTTGAGTCAGTTCTGTGGTACGTTATGAGGCCTGAATAGAAGAGGTCCTGGGCAAGCTTCATAGTGAGCTCTGCCGAGTACCCAAGCTTTGCTGAGGCGTCAAATATCATCTCATCAGTGGTGTAGGGTGGCATTGGGTTTGAGTCCTCCTGCCACACTCTCTCGGTGATGGCAGCTGCAACGTTGAGCTTTGATGCCTCCTCGGCGTCCTCAGACGACTTAGTGTAGAAAATTACAGGCGTGCCAGACGGCAGGAGCGCTCTGACCTTATAGCCCATGACATCCTTATACTCGTTATACCTGCCTATAATCCACCCCAGCACGGGCGTCTGAACCCTGCCGGCCCCGAGCCAGTTCTTGTTCATAACAAGCCACAGGTACTGGCTTGTCGTAAAGCCTATCCACCTGTCATCTATCCTCCTGGCTATCTGTGCGTTAACTAGGTTGATGGCTATGTTGCCTGGGTGCCTCAGGGCCTCCATGAAGGCGCCTGGCGTGACCTCGTGGAAGGCGCTTCTGTATATGCTCTGGTTGTAGGGCCTCATTGTCAGGTAGAGGTCCCAGGCTATCTTCTCACCCTCCCTGTCGGGGTCAGTCATTATTATGACCCTATCGACCTGCGTGGCCAGCTTCCTAAGCGTGTCAGCCACGCCCTTTGAGTCAATTATTGCGGTGGAGCCGCACCTTGGGCACCTGTCAACGTCCTCCGTGAACTGGTAGCCGCAGCTCAGGCACCTCTTAATTGTAGTGTAGATAGGCTCTATGTGCTCGTTGAACCTGACTCCAAATATGCTGTTGTTCTCTGTGCTGCCCTCGACCACAAGGTCGTAGATGTGGCCCTTAGAGGCCGTTATCATTATGAGGTGCACAGTGCTTGTCTCCTGGTCAACCACCGTGGTCTCATAAATGTTGACCCTGCCCTCAGACCTCCTGGCAGGCCTGCCCCAGAAGTTAGCTATAGTCTTCGCTTTTGTCGGAGACTCCACAACTATGAGCTCCGTGACTATGTTAACGGTCTTTCTGTTGCCGGTCTCCTTTCTGCTCTCCTCGATATCACGCATGACCTCGTCCAGCTTAAGCGAGCTGAACTCCACAAACGAGGCCTGGCTCATCCACCTGAGCCTGTCCTGCATAGCATCGATTAGATCCTTAATGCTATCAATGACCACCGAGAGACCCTTCGTCATGGCACCGCGGAACAGCCTGCTTGTCCTCCCGCTGGCCTGAAGATAGGACGGTGCGTCAGGTGAGTACAGCCACACCTTGTCACCCTCCCTCCTGAGCACCATCGTGCCTATCCTAAGCACCTGGCCGTCCTCACTCAGCATGCCCGAGAGCGCCTGGGCTGCCTTGGCTGAGGCCTCAAGCACTAGCTCCTTCAGCTCCTCAAGCCTCCCCCTGGCCTCCAGTTGCCCCCTTACTGCAGCTGCCACTACGTTACTGTCAACGTTATAGCTCTTCAAGAGGCCCTCAAGCTTCTCCCTGTACCCCTTGAAGCCCTGGTCCCTCTCCTCAAGGAAGAGGAGGGCCCTCAGGAGCCTCCTGGGCGAGAGCAGGGCTGTGCCAAGCTCAACCCTGATGGCTGGAGTGCCGAGGAATACCGCGTACCTTATCACCTCAGGCAGATCTAAGCCCCTGACGAGAGTCCCATACCTGCTCGCTACGCCTATCGCGACGTCGGCCTCGCCCGAGGCGAGCTTCTCAACGGCCCTCCGCGAGTTCGTAAGCGCCTGTACGGCTCTTACGTTAGATTCGCTTAACCTTGCAACGAGCTCCTTAACGTAGGCCTTCCCGAGGGCCTGAGAGACGAATATGATGCCTCCCTTGCCCAGCTTCCTGACAACCTCTACAGCAGTGCCAACAACGTTCGACGTTACTATATAGCTGTCAATCACATTCCTGAGGTAATCAGTGCCCCCTCCCACCTCAAAGCCCAGGAGCTCCCTGAAGATCAGGTGTTTGATGCCCTTCGGCCTGCCCGTAGCAGAGGCTATCACCAGCTGGCCCTTGTGCCCCTCGAGGACCTTCTCTGTTATCTTGAGTGTGAGCGAGCTTATGTCACTCTGCAGCTGCTTAATCCTCTCCTCGCCCCTACCTGAGGCCTCAAGGGCTGCCAGCTCCAGCCTCTCCTGGACCACCTTCAAGGCGGTCTGGATGGTCTCCTCGTCAAACCCTATGAGCATCAGGGCCCTGTCTATGTTCTTGCTGTTTCTCAGAAGACTGTCGACGTCGTCAACTACCATTATGTCGAAGGGGGCCGAGGCCTTCAATACGTCAAAGTTCCTAGTCATAAATCCTGGAGTTATGACAGTCACCGAAAACTTCCCGCCCTTTATTCTCTCCAGCATCTCGCCCCTCTGGCCCTTCGGCATGCTGCTGTAGTAGAATACCACCCCATCCCCTAGCATCAAGGACAGCCTCTCGGCTGTCTGAACGACTAGGTTCTCCGTTGGAACTATGTAGATGACCTTCTGCCCCCTCTTGGATGACATGAAGGCGGCGTATGCCATCAGGAGAGTTGTCTTGCCTACCCCAGTGGGGGCTACTATGGAGAAGCTCTCATTCGAGAGGAGTCTCCTAGCCCAGCTCCTCTGCGCGCTCGAGAGCTTGAAGCCGTACTTCTCCTCAAAGAACTTCGAGAACTCCCTGAAGTCCCTCTCCATTATGTAGAGGAAGTTGTACCCCTTGAGGTTCCCCCTTCTTGAGAGCTCCAGGCCTATCTCTATCACATCATTAGTGTTGATCTCCGTAGGGAGACACTCCTTGCAGGGGAGGCCCTTCTCAAGCCTGTCAGCTGTTATTTCCCTTCCGCAGTTAGGACACATTCTTTCATATACTGGCAGCAGGGTTAGCACCGCTTCTCCCATATATTACCATGTTAACTGGTTTCTAGGGAGCTAGGGTATTAAGGGTTTCCAGGTTCAACTTCTGTGAAGTTTCTGCCGGTCAACCAGGCCTTCGTCTCCTGTTCAGGGAGGCCGACGCAGGCTGAGGGCTCAGGAGGGTCAAGGCCAGCGCGAGACCTAAGGCCACGGATTGTGACGTTAAGTTAACTTTGCCGACAAGGGCCTAGAGGTCCTCGATGGTCGACCCATTAGCCTGCTCCTTGGCCTGCCAAATAGCGCTGAGCGACTTAAAAGAGAAGCCCGCCTGCAGCTGATCGTTAACCAAGAGGCTCACGGGTTCATCAGCTGTGGGATCCCTTAAGATCACCATAATCGCTGACTTAGAGACGAGGGAGTCCAAGTATATGCCGTTGACGCCGTCCCAGACCTTAACGCCCGGTATCTGCGGCACCTGCAGTGATGTGAGCCCTGCGAGGACTCTGACCTCAGTCACGTAGGTTAAGAGAGAGCTGAGGAGCTTGCTAAGCTGCTCCGTGCTTGTAAGTACATAAGCTACCGTTACATAAACCGTGGTAGAGCCCTTGAAGTAATCAACGGCCGCACTTATCATGTTAAGGAATCCCTTCACAATGGTCGCTGAGCGCTGCGACGGCTTCTCATACTTCTCCAGCATCTTAACGGCGTTCTCAATCTCCTTTACCTTCCTTCTCATGTCCTCCTCAACTTTAACTATGCTCATGGCAGCAAGGGACTGAGGGCTCACCGCCTTGTACCAGCCGTTGGGCTCCCTGTACACCATGCCCTTGGACTCGAGCACCCTTACGATGTCGTATATCCTTGGAAGGGGCACGCCGCTCATGACACTGGCCTCCTTAGGATCCTTGGCCCCCTGGAGCAGCGCTATGTAAAGCTTGGCCTCATAGAGCGTTAGGTCAAGCGCCTTCCTCAGCGCCTCTGTCGCCGCGTCCTCGCCGGCCAAGTTGACCCCTCTCAACTAACAGTAAAGTAAACGGGGAAGGCTATATTTAGGAGGCGTCAGCCTCTAGGCGAGAGGCCTAGTCAAACTGACCTCCTCCCCGCCCTGAAGGGCGAGGCTTTCAGCTGTAACATCAAAGTAACCTTGCCTTAGCGGCCCCTTTCGCCCTTTTCGCTCGGTCAAAAAGCCACAACAGAGCTTATTGTTATCAAATAAAATTAATAAATGTAAGATAAGGGGACGCCAGCCTTCACTTTGAGGCTCCGGCTGTGGCGCTCCCCTGCTGCGTTGTTGACGTTGGAGCGCCCTCCACTGAGGGCAGCTCCGGGAACTCCTGCTTCATCCTCTGCTCCGCCACTATGCTGGCCTCCTTCAGTATCTTCTGCGCCTCGTCGGTCACGAACTCGTTGTCGAACATCGGCACGGCGCCGCTGGTGTACTGGGTCACGGCGGTCTGCAGCTCCTCGTCTATATCCATGAGGTCAGTGAACACATCTGGCATGGTGCCCCTGAGGTACCCTGCAACCTGCTTCAGGGCCACTATGGCTGGCGCGAGGTCAGCGTTGACGTCGCCCATTATCAGGGTCGTGTCGAGCCTAAGCTTCACCTTCTCCAGCGCATACCTGACGGTCATTATTACCTTTGTCATCCTCCTGACCTCGGCGACCTCGTTGGCATACATGGCGGCCCTGCTCCTGTCGCCCTCAGTCAGGCTGTTTACTACTTTCTCGAATAGCTGCCTGTCGTAGGCCTGCAGCTTGCTGAGTGTGTAGTCAAGCTTGTTCATCTGCGTGGCTACCCTGTAGCTGGCAAGCATGATCTGCCTCTTAAGAGGCGGGGGCGGGGACACGAAGTTCTTGACCTTCTCGGCTATCGTCTCCCTCTTGGGTTCCTCGTTCCACCTCTTGGACCAGCTCTCTATGCCGCTCACTATCTATCACCGACCTTCTTGTCCAACAGCCCAATTGACCACATGGACTTAAAGGGGGACAGACGGCATTAAGCGGGCTTCCACGTTTTATATACAGGGTTGCTAGACCTCCTTGGTGCTGTGAATGCCCTCGCCTAAGGTCGACGAGGTCTCAAAGTTCATAGGTTCTCAGGTCTTTGATGACTTTAACAGGAGCCTTGGAACGCTGATAGCCGTCGAGAGCGACATAGACGGCAGGATCACCTCAATAATAGTAAAGCCCGAGGACCTGCCGCTCCAGGTGATAGAGGGGGAGAGAGTAAAGGTCAGTGACGACAAGGTCCGCGTGACGTCCGAGTGGAAGTTTGAGGTACTTCAGATCATAGAGGAGCTTGACAGAGCCTACAAGAGGAGGAAGGCCCTTGAGTCTATAAACAGCAGAAACGATCTGCCAGCACTTGTCGTTGAGCCCATGAAGAGGAAGCTGGAGGATGACATAAAGGCTCTCAAGCTCAAGGCCGACGAGGTGAGGAAGAGGGTCGAGGCCAGGATAGGCGAGATAGACGACGAGAGCCTTAAGCTCGCCAGGGCCGTTGCTACCATAGGCATCTCCTACTTCAGCGGCGAGGTCGGCGAGAGGGCCTACACGCAGAGCATGAATCACCTGAGGAAGCTGCAGGAGAGCCTAAGCGAGGAGAAGAAAGCGGCCAAGGACCTCGTAGACAAGCTCGACAAGGTGGTGCAGCTGGCCAGCGAGGGCGAGGTCCAGAAGGCGCCCGTCCAGCAGACGGCGTCGACTACCCCAGCCCCGCAGAGCGCGCCCAGCGGGCAGCAACAAACCATGGTCGTGAAGATAGAGGCCTGAACGCCTTAGTTCTCTTTACCAGCTCAGCGAATGCCTTAATTCCTCTCCAACAAGTTAAGAGTTCCTGGCGCGGGGGTGCCCGAGCCTGGCCAAAGGGGACGGGCCTAAGACCCGTTGGCGTAGGCCTGCGTGGGTTCGAAGCCCACCCCCCGCACCAGCTGCTTAACACAGTAGCGAGCCCTCACGCAGCAGGGGGTCTAAGGGGGCGGAGCCCCGTGATGTGGGCCCCGATGAAAGGGGCCCTGAGGGCCGCGAGGCCAAGGGCGGAGGGCCCGATAGCATTTACCGAGCCCTGTGAAACCTGAACACCTATAACCTCACTCGTCCTCGTTCCTGCTCTTCTTCTTGTACTCGCCGCTGATGACGTCTCTGATGAACTCTGTGAGCCCCCTGAAGAGTATCATCGCACCCGCCAGACCCACTGCAAAGGCCAGAACCTCTATTGGCAGGCTCACATACTTCATCCCCAGCGCTGTTATGACGTATGTCAAGCCCATCATTATAAAGCCGACGATCAAGAACCTAAAGTAAACTTTCAGGAGAGCCACCCCTCAATAGAGGAAACAGGCCACATAGTGATCAGGCTCCACCATCTTAAGCTGAGGTTCCTCATTCTTGCACCTGTCCATGACGAAGGGGCACCTCGGGTGGAACCTGCAACCGCTCTTAGGCACCACGAGCTCCAGCTCCTTCACGTTAACCTTAATCATCTGATCCCTGAGGCTCGGGTCGAGCTTAGGGTAGGCCTGAAGGAGGGCCTGTGTATATGGGTGAAGCGGGTTCTCAACAACCTTCTTCGTGGGCCCGAGCTCCACTATCTTACCAAGGTACATTATCGCTATCCTGTGCGCTATGACCTTCGCTACCGGCAGCTCGTGGGTTATGAAGAGTATAGATATGCCCCTCTCGCCGTTTATTCTCCTCAGGTCCTCAACTATCAGTCCCTTAAGGGACGCGTCGAGCATTGTGACGGGCTCGTCTGCGACCAGGTACTCAGGGTTAAGCATGAGAGCCCTGGCTATGGCCACCCTCTGCCTCTGGCCGCCGCTGAGCTGGAAGACGAAGTTGCTAAGCAGGTCGTGCGGGAGCCCGACCTCGTCAAAGGTCTTATATATTATCTCCCTGGCCTCAGCTGGATCCTTCACCCCGGCGTAGTACAGGGGTTGCCTGAGCGCGTCGTAGACCCTCATATATGGATCTATAGACGAGAACGGGTCCTGGTAGACCATCTGAAGCTTCCTCCTGAGCTCCTTCGTGATCCTCTTTGGAGTTATCTCGTGTGACCTGCTGCTGCTGTCATAGTATATGACCTGTCCAGAGGTAGGCTGCTGGAGCCCTATCGTGGTGCGTCCAAGCGTTGTCTTGCCGCTGCCGCTCTCGCCCACGAGACCCAGTATCTCGCCCCTGTGTATCTGTATGCTCACACCGTCAACTGCCTTGACGTAGCTCTTCTTTGTCATGAGGCCGCCTTTCTGGAAGTAAACCTTCAGGTCCCGCGTCTCGATAAGGACTTCCCCCGCCACACCCCATCACCCCTGGTAAAGCCAACACGCCACCTTGTTGCTCCCAACAACCCTGAGCTTCGGCTCCTCCTTCTTGCATACGTCCATGGCGAAGGGGCACCTCGGGTAGAACCTGCAACCCGGCGGCAAGTTGGCCAGATCTGGCATCAAGCCCGGTATGCCCTTAATGTAGTCCTTTCTTATGTCAGCCACGGCCTCCATTAGGAGCTGCGTGTACGGGTGCTTGGCGTTCTTCACTATGTTCTCGGTGGTTGCCTCCTCAACTATCTCGCCTGCGTACATTATGTATATCCTATTGGTCAGCATTGACATGAGGGCCAGGTCATGAGTTATGAAGAGTATAGATAGGCCCAGCTCCTTCTTAAGCTGCTTCAGAAGGTTTATTATGTGAGTTTGCGTTATGACGTCTAAGGCCGTTGTAGGCTCGTCGGCCAGCAGGAGCTTCGGATTGAGCGCGAGTGCCATGGCTATGAATGCCCTCTGCTTCTGCCCGCCGCTCAGCTCGTGAGGGTACCTGTCAGCTATTGAGGGGTCTAGGTTAACCATCTTCATAAGCTCGTTGACGCGCTGGTCGGGGTCGCCACTGTAGTTGTGAACTTCAAGAACCTCCTTGATCTGGTCCCTTATCTTGAAGACTGGCGTGAAGCCATTCATTGAGCCCTGGAACACCATGGCTATCCTCTTCCACCTGTACTCAGCGTTGAAGACCTTCTCAGGGATGTGAAGAATCTCCTTGCCCTCAAAGTATATGTTGCCCCCCTCTATAAAACCTGGGGGCACTATGAGCCTCATTATACCGAGGGCCAACGTGCTCTTGCCGCTGCCGCTCTCGCCAGCAACGCCTACGATCTCGCCCTCGTCTATCTCAATGTCAACGCCGTCCACAGCTTTAACGTTGCCTCTAGGCATGTGAAAGTATATTTTGAGGTTCTCCACTTTAAGCAACGGCATTTTATCTCCCTTCGGGGCCTCTGACTCTGTCAAAAGCTGCATTTAAATTACTATAGCTGGATTCATCTCTCATACTATAAACTCCGTGTCCGAATGTTTTAAGTTAGTGTGTTTAAGGTGAGCAGAGAATATCTCCTAATCCCATATCGAAATATTCTAATACAAAATTGTATACCTTTAAATAAGAGTATTTAGTGTGGAAGCTTACTCTAAAAGCCTTACGGCATCTGTGTAGGATATGCCCTTAAGGTCCTCCAGCGTGTAGGCATAGCGTATCTTGGTGAACTGCGACCTGAACGCCTTAACCTCCTCCCTCACCTTCAGGGGGTCCTCGCCCTTTATAACTACCCTCTCTATGAAGTCCGCTATCTGCTCCATCTCCCGCTCCTTCATGCCAAACCTGGTCATCTCCTGGACGCCTATCCTAAGCCCGCTCGGGTTCTTCACGGCATCCGGCGGGTCATGCGGCAGAAGGTTCTTGTTAAGTATTATGTTGGCGTCCTCGAGCTCCTTGGCCACCTTGGCGCCACCGCCCTGCTTCGAGACGTCTACGAGGACCTGGTGGCTCATAGTGTAGCCCATGTGCTCGCCCAGCACGGCGAAGCCCCTTTCAGCCAGGGCCTCTGCGAGCCTCTTCGCGTTCCTTATTATCTGCTCAGCGTAGTCATGTCCAAACTCCTTCATCTCAAGGGCAACAACTGCCGTGGCTGGTATCCTGTGAAGGTGATGGCTGCTCACAAACCAGGGGAATATAGTCTTACCCACCTCCTTGTAGAGGGCCTCATCGGAGAAGGCTATCACGCCGCCCTGTGGCCCTGGGAACGTCTTGTGTGTTGAGGCGGTGACCGCGTCAGCCCCATGCTTCAGCGGGTTTTCCCAGGCCTTTCCTACTATGAGGCCGAGCACGTGGGCCGCGTCATATACGAGCTTCCCATTGACTGAGTGCACAGCATCCGCTATTTCCTTGACAGGGTGTGGGAACAGGTAGACGCTCCCGCCTAGCACAGCGAACTTCGGCTTGACCTGTTCTATAACCTTGACAGCCCTATCTATGTCAACGTTCATTTTCTCCTCGTCATAGGGAAGCTCTACCTGGTTAATTCCAAGCGCGCCCAGGGTGCCGAACTTTGTGTGGCTCACGTGGGCCCCTGCCTGCACTGGAGCTATAACTGCCTGCTCGCCGGGTTGGGCGAGCACCCTGAAGACGGCCGCGTTAGCTATGGTGCCGCTCACAGGTCTAAGGTCTACCATCTCTGTCTCCATCAGGTCCCCCATGAGCTTGTCGGCCAGCACCTCCAGCTCGTCTATGTATTTAGTTCCCTGGTAGTGTCTCTTGAACGGCTTTCCCTCAGCGTACCTGTGCATGAAGTCGTTTATGTAGACAGTCATCGCTGCTGGGCTCATGACGTTCTCGCTGGCTATCAGATTTATAGTCTCCTTTAGCCTCCACTGGTTCTGGGCGTTCGTCAACTCAAAGATCTTAATAAAGGACTCCCTATCTATCAAGTCTATCACTCCCTGTAGCTGTTCTTGAGCGAGTTATTATTCCTGACGCGCTAAGACGTTAAAGATGCTATGTTGCGCCTAAGGTCCCCCGGAGAAACGCCTTCCGCCATAAGCCGCGCGTTCAGAAAAAGTTACTAGTTGAGCGTAAGATCACTCCCTAACTTATTGTACGCTCACCTTACAGACAGCATAAGTATACGCACTTAACCGAGCCCCTATAGTTAAATAGAGGACTACTACAAATACTTCAATAAGTCACCATGTGTGGAGGCGGATTACAGAGCCTAATGCAATAAATATAACCCCATAGCCAGTATTCCGGTTGGAGTAAAGGGCTTCCGGTGCCCCGGGTGTGTTTAAAATGCTTAGCCTGGTGGTCAACGAAACCCCATGGGATGATGTCATAGCTGAGAGGGCTGCTTTCAGCGCTGCCGAGATATTGAGGAGGGAGTATTCGCTTATGATCTTAGTTGAGATAAATAGCGACTTAGCCAACCTTGGCAGCAGCCGCGATGGACCATCGATAGTAATTGGGGCGAGGGAGATAAAGGTTGACCAGCTAAAGCCTTATGAGAGTTTGGTCAACGAGATCGTAGAGGCGGCGCTTGAGAACGCCGCCACTAACGGCATTGAGAGCCTCAGGGAGCCTTCAACGGTTTACATCCAGCAGCCCACGATAGCCGCATAAAGCGTTGAGGAGCTATTATGTACAAAAGGACTTCTAAACACCATTATCGCGGGCCCTGTTGGGACTAGCTTGTCTGAGCGTTCCCGCCCTTGTCGGCTGGCGCCCCCTCGGAGCCGCTACTCCTAGTCTCCTTAATTACAATGCGCGTCCTGAGCGGTATCTTTGTGGAAGCCCTCCTGAGGGCCTCCTTTATCTTGTCAAGGTCTGAGGCCTTACCGTAAACCTCTATTATAACGCTGCCGGGCTCCACTACAGCGGCGGTACCTATAGGAGTCCCAAAGGAGAGTCTCATGCCATCCTGGAGCCTGTCCGCTCCGGCGAACGCCATCATCTTGTTCTCCCTTATCACCTGATGCGGGTAGGTCTTAACCACCATGAAGTAGTTAGGATCACCAGCCGTCACCGAGAGGTACTTTGAGGCCATCAGTCTAGCCGCCTCTAGCGCGTTTGAGCGCATCTGGCCCCTCTCAAGTGATATAAGCTGAACCCTCACCTCATAGTTGCTCCGTATGGCTGGGGTCCCAGCCGTGAACTTGGAAATCTTAGGCTGCGGGGCCCCGTGGATGTACTCCTTCCTAGTGTAAGGCTGGCTCGTCACATGCGAGTAGCAGCGGCCAGGTCTCATGGGCATAGGCTTCTCCCCTGGATAGCCGCACGTAAGGCCCTTAAATATTTAGCTCAGAGAGCTAGTCCGGGGGTTCACATGAACTCTGAGGACATCATAGGCTTCCTAAACGGAGCCCTCCCGCGGAAGGCTAGAGAGATAGACGAAAGGAACATAGCTGACGAGGAGCTCATCAAGGAGTTAGCCTCTAGGGGGGCCTTCAACGCGCTTTCCCTGGGGCCCCGGGCCGTCTACAGCATCGTCAAGGAGGCCTCCAAGTGGAGCCCAGCCGTGGCCCACATAATAATGTCTTCCTCGGCCGCGGCCTTTAGGCTTAAGCAGGAGGGTCACGTCTACTCCATTTGCATCACTGAGCCCGGAGGGGGCACTGACATAAAGGCCAACTTAAAGACGGTCGCCGAGGAGAGGGGGAATGAGGCGCTGATAACCGGCGAGAAGGTCTTCGCCAGCAACGCCGCATACGCTGATAGGTTCCTAGTCCTTGCAAACGGGCCCAGCGGGCCAACACTTTACCTTGTGGAGAGGGACCCGAGCGTTGAAGTTGAGGTTCAGGATCTCTACACCTTCAGGGGCGCTGGGGTCTCAAAGGTTGTATTCAAGGGGTCGCGCGGCGTTAGAGTTGGAACGCCGGGCAAGGGTGTACGGGAGGCCCTGGAGACCGTCAACTATGAGAGGCTCGGGTACGGCATGATAGGCCTCGGGATAAAGGAAGGGGCCCTTGAGGAGGCAGCCCCCAAGGCCCTTAGGAAGGTCATCTTTGGAAAGGAGCTCGGAGAGTTCCAAGGGATAAGGTGGACCCTGGCAGACCTCGAGATAAAGTCAAGGGCTCTTGACGCCCTCATAAGCGAGGCTATAGCTAAGGCTGAGGGCGGCCTGCCCGATCCTTACGACGCTGCCATGGCGAAGCTTCTCGGCGCTGAGGTGGCCCAGAGAGCCACGTGGGTCGCCGTCCAGATCATGGGAGGGTCCGGCTTCAACAAGGGCTCCAGGCTTGAGTGGCTGGCCAGGGACGCTAGGATGCTCGACATTGGCGCAGGGGCCAGGGAAGCCCTGCTAGACTTCGTGGGTGACATGGCCGTAAAGAAGTACAGGGGGGCCTCTACGTCTTAATATTTAAAAGAGAAAAATTAATAAGTTTCGTTTGATAGGTGCTAAGCGGGACCTGAGGTGGAAGGTAAGACCTTTAAGTATTTGAAGGCCCTAATACAGTGCGCCTCAGTCCCTGACCCTGAGGTCTCGGCACAGATAATAGAGGCGCTGCTGGAGCGCAAGGAGATAAGCGTAAGGGATCTCACGAAGGAGCTTAACGTGAGCTACCCGCTGGTCCTGAGGGTGATCAACGACCTCACTGGGCTGGGGATCGTGAGCACAAGCAAGCTAAAGATAGAGGGAAGGGGCAGGCCAAGGAAGCTGGTGAGGCTCAACACGGCGAAACTTATGAGCATGCTTGATGAGTGCAGAAAGTACTTTGACGAAGTTGAAAAGTACATAGAGCCTAAGATTAAGGAGCTAGAGAGCCCGCAACCTACCGCGCAACAGAGCTGAGGGCATCAGCAAAGTCCTCTATTACCTTACCCGGCTCCTTTGCCTTCATCACGGCGCTGGCCAGCAGCACCCCGCTGGCCCCAAGCTCTACGGCGCGCGTCACGTCCTCCCTATACGTTATGCCGGCACCCGCGAGGACCGGTATGTCAGCCACTGCCCTGACAGCTTTAACACCGTCAGTTATGACCTCAGGCTTAGCCTTTGAAACAGACACTCCTGTGCCTATAAGCTCTGGCGGCTCTATGGCAATGAACGTCGGCCTCAGGAACGCCAGCCCTGAGGCCTCTCCAGGGGTGTCGGCGCAGGCCATGGTCTCTAGGCCGTCCTTCGACGCAGCCTCTATTACCTTAGCGACGTCCCTGTAGACAATCTTGTGCTCGCTGTGGTTTACCAGGACTCCCTTGGCTCCGCTAAACTTAACAGCGCTAACTGGCAGGTAGCCTGTGTAGGCCCCAAAGTCGAGGGGGTCTGCGTGCTCTACGTATATATCCTCGTAGACAGGTAAAACCTTTGAAATTGTGACACCCGGCACTATAAGTATTATCCTGACGTTGTTGTGCCTTGACGAGGCCCTTGAGGCTTCCCTGGCTATCTCAACGGCCCTCTCATTAAAGGCCGTGTCGTAGGCCTTGAAGTTTATGGCAAAGACTAGCCTAGCCATACGCCCTCACATGCCCTCAGAGGGCCGCCCGCTAAAAGAGGCTTGATGCGATCAAAGTAGAAAGGTTAGGCCTTAGGGCCTGGAAAGTCCTGCAGCTTAAAGCTCCTCATGCTTTATTACCGGCTTATAGCCAAGGTCGAAGGGCCTGAACCTGCCCTCAAGCCTCTTAAGCACGTCGGGCAACGTGGTGTACTCCATCTCGTCAGGGCCGAGCCTGTGAGGCATGAAAGGCCCATGTCTTCTCATGTACTCGGCTACTAACGAGGCCTCCCTCCTGGCCTCGTCAAAGGCTATGTCGTCAAACAGGTCAACGGGCCCGATAAGCCTCCCCTCCTTTATGTTAAAACCAAGTCCAAGAACCCTCGGTGGGCCATCGAACCTGGTCATCTTGGCGTCCTTAAGGCCCACGGGCATCAAGGGCCCAAAGTGGCTCCCGCGCATCCAGCCTGCCACTAGGTGAGGGAATGAGAAGGCCTCAAGCGCCTCGCCCAGGGCTGGGAAGCCCGACTGAAGTCTAACTGCCATTACTGGGTCGTCCTTACCTATGTACTTACCCGCTATCAGGTTAAGTCTCTCCGAGCTCACTACAGCTGCTGGCTCCCCATCCCTCCTGTGGATGTACTTTATGACGTACCTGGAGGTGGTCCCTATGAGGGCCAGGAGGTCATAAAGCTCCCCCGGCACAGCTAGGTCTACGGCCTTGCCCTCGTACAGGTCGAGCACCGTGAAGACAAAGCCGTCATGCATCCTGGGGTCTATGACGAGACCCACGGTGTTAAATGGGTCTGCAAAGATCTTATAGAGCGGCAGGTTAAACGCGCTGGGCTCCGTCTTGTCAGCCATGAATATGGCCACGGGCTCTGATGGCCTCTCCGCAAACTCCATCTCAGCGACGCCAGGCCCAAGTCCTCTCACGTTGCCGCTGAAAGTATCGCTCAGGAGGTCCTGGCCGGCCGCGTAGAGGCCAAGCTCCTTGGCCACCTTTGTTGCCTCCTTAAAGGCGTCCCAGGCAAGCTCATGGATCTGCGGGCTGTTAGGGCCCTTGGAGTGAGTCATTATTAGCTGTATGTCATCGCCCACGGCAGTCACATAGAAGTCTGTTATAATGCCCTTCTTCTTACCCTCAGCAAGGACCCTCGAGGCCGCCAGAAGCGTGTCCGGGTGGGCCTTGTGGTGACCAGCTATGCTACCTACGTCTGCCTTTATAACGCTAAGGGTGGTCCTCGCGCCCCCTGACATAGGACTTCCCAGAGAGCAGGGGGACTGGGCTTTATTTATCTTTCCGTTTCTGAAACATGAAGCGCAGTCAAGTAGCTTAGGCGCCTTAGCTTAAGGTTAGAAGCTTCTCATTACCAAGGCACTGATTTGAGGCCCAGCATGTAGGCCGCCCAGTTGGTGAGGCGATGTAGCGCGTAGATTATTATAGCCCATATCAGCTCAGCGTATATTGAGAAGCTGATACCAGCTATATAGAGAAATATGAGGGCAAAGATGTAAAAGCCCAGCTGGTCAAGTACGGGCGCCTCCGCCCCTCTCTCAAGGCCTACCCTTCTCTTAAGGAAGGATCCAAAGAGATCGCCGCAGAGCGCGCCTACGGAGGCCAGGGACGCGAACGCTATGTGCACTGCGCCCAGGAATGGCCATTCAACTATGCCCACAAAGGTACCAGCTGTGATCCCCGCGAGAAGGCCTCCCCAGGTCTTGCCGTCGCCGAAGACTCTCCTTCCGTCAGGCATCCTCTTCCCAAAGTCGATTGGTGGAGGCCCATGTAGTATAACAGGGGTGCCGTTAGCCACCATGGCTGGCGCTATGTAAATGAACAGCACCAGGAGCGACTCTGCTAGGCCACCCATCTAATACCCTCCTTCTCGAGCTCAAATATCAGAGAGTTAAGGTAGGGCTTGATAAAAGTTAGCGTGACGCATGGTCCCCTCTTACACATTACCCTTGTAGTATATGCTATTGCATCAGCCCAGGGCAGAACCCACTTCCCAAGGGACATCTCATACTCCCCTTCTTGCACCTCGGAGACCTGGCCGACGGCAAAGCCCCCGACTTGCCTCAGGACGGCTGATATAAAGGAAAGCGCCCTCAGAGGATAACCGCCTGTGAGGGACCTGAAGGGCCAGTTTATCGAGTCTATTATTATACTGGCGCCCTCCGAAGCGGCCCTGACCACCTCGTTTACTAGCTGATCGGCAGCAAGAATAATAACGTACGGGACACACGTAACGACGTTTCTAGCGTATGAGAGCGTGCCTGGCTCTGTCGCCATAACCCTTACGCTGCGGCCTTGTGACATAATGTACTTGGCTACCTCAAACGCTAGGCGGGTCTTGCCTGTCCCGAAGGGGCCGTAAACTACCATAAACTTCTGCTCGTCAATAAGCTTAGAGATGAACTGAGGAAGTGGTGAGACCGGCTCGCATGAGGCCACGGGCCTCAGTCTCCGCCCTCCTCTGTTACCACCACTCCCCCTGCCTCCTTGACCTTCTCAACTGCTTTCTCAGAGGCGTGGGGCACCAAAACCTTAACCTTATTGGTTATCTTGCCGCTGCCCAGGAGTCTGTCGTAGCCAAGCGCCTTGAGGTCCACAACGACCAGGCCTTCCTCTACCTTGGCCTCGCCCTTGGACACCATGAGTGACGCGAGGCTGTCGAGCTCCTCCAGGTCTATAGACTTCGGCTCCTCCCTGCTGTTGGGGTTCTTGAAGCCCCTACTGCCAAACCAGTCGGGGGCGTACTTCAGCATCCAGCTCTTCTTGTGCTTCCCTATGCCCGCGGCGCCCCTCCCGCCCTTCTTCCCAGTCTTCCTGTGCTGCCCTATGCGGCCCCAGCCCATGGAGCGGGTCCTGCCCCTCAGCTTCCTGACCTTCTTCCTTGACCTAGGTATCGTCCAGGTCATAGGCCTCAGCCCCTCAGACGCTGGCAGGAGGAATTAAAAACTTAAGAGCCTTAGAACATCCTGAGGACCAGCTCGTTTATCTCCTTGCCGCGGTAGCCCAGCTCGCCCTGCGGGTAAAGCCTCTTGACGGACCTCTTGAAGCCGCCGCTGGGCGGGTGGAGCCTGAAGAACGGCTTGACACCGAAGCCAGTAAGCTTATAGTACTCTATCTCATTATTAGCTACTTTCTCAGCGAGCTCCCTCAAGCTACCCAGCTTCAGCTTCTCCTTGACCCACTCGTCAGTTATCGGCCTCTCCCCGACAAGCCTCCCCCTTCTGCCTATCAGCTCGGCTAGGACGTCGACGCTGGCCTCGCCCCAAGTTATGGTGTTCTGCGCCTTCCTCAGCATGCCATCTATGCCGCGCATGTCCTCAGGGTAAACAACTGCCGTGAAGATCCTCCTCAGCCTTAGCTCTTCCAGGGTGGCCCTGACGTCCGGCCTCTGGTCTGGCTCGCCCCTTATCCTTATAATAAGGTACGCCATTTGTATCACCTCGTCCAGTCCTGGTATGTGATTACCTTGTAGGTGTTACGCAGGGCCATGTAGACGGCCCTCGCGAAGTTGTAGGTTGTTCTAGTCTCACCGTAGCTCTGTGACCACACGTCCCTTATCCCTGCCAGCGAGAGCACAACCTTAGCCACGTTGCCAGCCACGAGGCCTGTCCCCTTGGGCGCTGGCTTCAGCACGATCCTCACGCTTCCGCTCTTGCCCTCCACTGTGAAGGGCACGCTGTGGGGCTCCCCACAGGTGCACTCCCAGCTGCCGCAGCCCCTCCTCACGGGCGTTATGTTGAGCTTGGCGTTCCTCACTGCCTTGTCAAGGGCCTCCCTGAGCTGCCTGGCCTTGCCCTTTCCAAGGCCGACGTAGCCGTCCCTGTTACCTACTACAACAACTGCCCTGAACCTTGTAACTCTGCCGGCGTCCGTCATCTTCTGGACGTGAGATATGTCAAGAACTTCCATCTGGAGGTTCGGCAACAGGACGTCAACTATCTCCGGCTCAAGTATCGGCAGGTTCCTCCTGAATATCTCATCTATTGATGCTATCTTGCCCTCCTTTACGAACCGTCCAACTTTAGTCTTAGGGACCCACTCCTCAGCCTGTGGCGTCGTGGGTCCAGCCGCGCTGGCCTGCTCGCTCATTTCTCCACCACCTGCTCAGCCTTCTTGCTAGCCGCCTCGAGCACAGCTGCGTACTCCTTCTTTATATTTTCTAAGACCTCATCAAAGTTCTTCGGGATCTCCTCAGGTGGTAGCCTGGCTATCTGGGCTGAGAACAGCCTCTTGTACCTCTCTGGATCGTTCTTGTTTAGCTCGGCAGCGTATGAGGCCACGTGCTCACACTTTATCCTCTCATCACTTGGAAGCACCTCGTCGCTGTGGGGCACGTGAACGCCGGCGTCAAGGGCACCCCTTAGGGCTGCGAACACTCTAGCGCCCTTGGTCGGCCTCCTCAGGCCTATGTCGAGGACTGCCTCTGTGACCCCCTTGCTGAGGGCCCTGGCCGCGGCCAGGAAGCTCGTAAGATAGACAGCGCAGGTGCTCTTGCCACCCCCCTTCCAGCCGTAGAGCTTTGAAAGCTCCTTTGAGTGCGCAGCTGCTACCACCTTATCACCTTTAAGGTCAAACTGCATGAACTGCACCCACACGTACTTGTTTGAGACCCTAACTACCATCCTGGGCTTCCTCGAGCTGAGCAGGGCTATCCTCTCATAGTAGTCAGTCTTGCCCTCCCTTCTCCTCCTCAGCGGGACCTTATACTTTGGCCCTCCCTTCAACTTGCTGCACCTCCCTTAACCATGCCTGAGCTCTCAATGTACCTCCTCAGGTCTGAGAGGCTTGCGAACCTGTTGCCCTTAATAAGGATGTAGAGCTGCCTGTAGTCCTTCCTGCTTATTAAGCCGTGATCCCTAAGCCACCTTATGTATGACCTCATCTTGCGGACCTTGTTAACCCAAAGCTCCTCGGGCTTCCTACGCGAGAAGGCAGTCCCCTTCCTCTTGCCCTGGCCCCTCCTGTGGCCCTTGGTTCTCTTCTCCTTCCTCTCAAGCCACCTGTGAGAGTTGCCCTTCTCTGGTATTGCGCTGATCAGACCCCTCTTTATGAGTGCTCTGACGTCGTCCTTTGTCACGGCCCCCTCTATTTCCTCCCTGTCCTCAGGGTCTGGGCTTATAAAGACCCTGCTCTCGCCGACGCCCAGTATCTCCGCCGCGAGCCTCCTCTGCAACCTATAGTCCATGTTCACTCACCGCCGTTCGCTACCCTGAAGCCCCTCTTCTTAAGTTCCTCAAGCAGCTCCAGCCTCTTCCTCAGCCCGACCTTCGCTGAAATATAAACTATGTGCGCTGCAGGGCTCAGCCCCTCCAAGTCCTTCACTGATGATATCACCACAGGTATAAGCCCTGAGGGGTGGCGGCCCTTGATCTCTGAGTTAGTGCCATAGCCCACCTTGACCAGCCTTCCAAAGCCCTTCTTCTGTTGCCTTAGCTTGTTGTCTATACCTTTAGGCTTGCGCCATGAGTCATCAATCCTCTTGAGGCGCCACGAGAGGTACCTGATAAAGCGAAGCCTTAGCTTCCTTTTCGCGAGGGCCTGCAGTCTTCTCCTCCCCTCTAAGGCCTCTGGGCGCTTGGCCTCACTTGACATCAGCTAGCCACCTCCCTTGAGTATATGAAGATACCATCCATGAACTTTCTGCGGTCAAACTCCGTGATGCGCGTAGCCCTCTCTATGTTAGCAGCCGTCTGCCCAACAGCCTCTACGTCGCTGCCCTCCACTATCACGTCCTGGCCCTGAACTTTGACTGTAACGCCGGGCATAATAGTTGCATAGCGTGGTGCCTTCTCACCGAGGAAGTTGTTTATGACTACACGGCTCTTCTCGACCTTAACAGTTATCGGGAAGTGCGAAGATATTATCTTAAGCTTATATCTGAACCCCTTCGTGACCCCGATTATCATGTTCTTTATGTGCGCAGCTATAGTACCGACGAGGGCCCTAGCCTTAGTGTCGGCGCTCCAGGCCTCAACTATGACCTTGTTGCCGTCAACCCTGATGCCTACTCCTCTCGCATGGGAGAAGTCCTTCTGCATCTCTCCCTTAGGTCCCTTCACAGTCACCTTTAGACTCTCTACCCTCACTGTGACGCCCTGCGGCACCTCCACTACCCTCTCGACGTGTATAGACTTTGGCAACCCTCAGCACCTGCCTATAGTTCCTCCTTCCCTTGATGGGGTCTCGCTTTTAAGCGTTCTAAGCATTCTCAAGCTTCTCCCTGACAATGGCCTCAAAGTCGTCTAGCTTCAGCACCTGATAGCCTGGCAGCGGCTGGGAGACCCTGCCAAGGATGACAACTCTGCCTGGGTCCTCTTCTTTTCTCTTCTTAAATAACCTCACCTTCAGGTACCCCTTGCTCTTGCCCATGTAGACGAATACCACCTTGTCCCTCTTGTCACCCATGCTATAGCACCGTGGCTAAGGTTGAGATGTGACTTTAAAAGCTACACGGCTAAATGCCGCGCATTTGTTCCGATCTCTGAGCGGCGGCTTTCTCGGCTAGCCCTTGGCTTGATGGATGTCGTACCTTGAGTAATGGCGTGCCACATTTAAATGACGGCTTGTCACTCCCCCAGCGCTAGCTTATAGGCGCTCTTAACAGCTTCCTCAAGGGATTTCGCATAAGAAACTTTGCCGCCGCTCAGGCCTGCCAGCTTCTCTATTTGTTGGGTCTTCACGTGCTGACTATTAGTGATTACAAGGAAGTCAATTCTCATGCTGCTGGTCTTAACTAAGAACTGCATCTCATCAGCGTCGGGCCCCTCGTTAAAGTCCCCATCGCTTATTACTATGAGCCTCCTAGAGTAGCCCGGGGGCGCGTCCTTAAACATGTAGAAGGCGTCCTTAATTGCCGTACTTAGGTTAGTAGCCTTGCCAGAGACCTTGATGGAATTTATGGCCTTCTCTAGCTCTTCGACGTCATCAGTCAGGTCTACCACGGGGAATGAGCTTCCATAAAATGACACTATACCTACCAGCGTAGGGGTGCCGTTGCCAACTATGGACCTAAGTATCACTACGGCCCCTCTCTTCGCGGCCTCAAGCCTGTTAGGCTTCACGTCCTTCAACATCATGCTGGCGCTGCTGTCTATTGCTATGACCAGCGCTGTGCCAAGGCCTTTCGACAAAGCTCTGCCCGCCAATACGAGGGACCTATTTTCAATTGATATTACCACCTTTAATAAGCTTAAATGGATCTGGCCTCATATTAACATTGCCTTAGGCACGACATAGGGTATTGTTGCCATCTTGGTCACCAGCTCTTTTAGCTTTGCATCTGACACTATGCCCGCGTCGCGGGCGTAGAGAATAAGGGACAGCGTGGGCGCCGCTGCCACCCCATGAGTCCTTGAGACCTGTCTAGTCCTTAAGTCATCGCTAATTAAAAGAGCTCCCAGTTTCTTGGCAACATACATCGAGTGGGCCTCTTGAAGTGAAATACCGTTCTTCCTAGAAAATTCTGCCAGAGACTTATTCACATTAACCACTTCAAAGCCGCTAAAGCTATATACTACACCCCTCATCTTTGAGAGCCTAAGCGTGAGGGCCTTGGCCCTCTCCATAGTCTTTGATGATATGGATAGCCTCTTCCCTAACCTGCTCACGACGTCGCTTATATCAAGCTCCAGCGTCGTGTAAAGCGATGATAGGTCAAAAACTAAGGAGCCCCTCTCCTTCAGCTGCTCCTCACTGGCCTTCACTTCAGTCTCGTCATCAGACCCAAGCATCGGCGTCATGTCGCGCGACAGGAAATACCACAGCAGCTCATCCACGCTGAGGCTACTTATCTCAACAGCCAGCTGAAAGCTGATGCCGCCACCCTTGTAGGCTCTCAGTGACACATCCTTTAAGTCATAACTCTCAATGAGCCTCCTCACGGCGTCCCTTATGGCCTCCGTCTTACTCCCATATATGCCGGCCTTCACCAGGGCCTCGAGAACTTCCTCGGTATAGCCTGAGATCTCTATGTTAGTTACCAAGCCTCTTCTCTCCCAGCTTTATTTACAAGTAGAACTATTTAGTTTTCGTAGTCCACCCTTAACTTTGAAGAATTGGAGAAAGCAGAACCACTTCCACCTCATCTCCTGTGTCGTAGCCCTCTATGTCCTCGTTCATTATGAGTAGCGCGTTTGCGTCTGTCAGCGTACGAAGGACTCCTGAGGCCGTTATCGCCAAGGGCTCTACCATCAGCTCTCCCCTCTCATTAACGTAAGCCCTCACCCTGAGGTAGGTCCTCACTCCTGCAACGTTAGCAATTCTCCTTGTAATCTTGCCCCTGACAACTGGAAGCGGCTCCTCGGGCGTCCCTGTCATATGCCTTAACGTGGGCTTAACAAACGTCATATAACCTGCTAAGGAGGCCACTGGGAAGCCTGACAGCATGAAGACAGGCTTTCCGTTGATCACGCCTGCCCCGGTCGGCTTGCCGGGCCTCATCCTGACCCCGTTGAACAGCACCTTGCCAAGCCTCGATACGGCCTCAGGGACAAGGTCATGAGCGCCAATGCTTGTGCCTCCGGTGGTTATCACGGCGTCAGCCTCCTTGATACCCTGCCTCACCCTTTCCTCTATTATTTCCACGTCGTCTGGCACAGTCCCCAAGTCCAGCGCTTCGAAGCCATCAGACTCCAGCATCGATATGAGCATGGGCTTAGTGCTGTTTATTATAGTTCCTGGCGAGCCGGCCCTGGGGTCCTCGAGCTCCACGACTTCAGAGCCAGTTGAGAGCACCGCAACCCTTATACTCCTGTAAACCTTGACTTTAGTTATGCTAAGTGACGCCATGGCTCCTATGTGCCATGGCTGCACCTTCCAGCCCCGCCTTATGACCACCTTGCCCCTTGTGAAGTCCTCGCCCTTCCTTGAGACGTTTGCAAATGGTGTGACCTGCCTCTTAATGTTGACGTAGTCCCCAATCCTCTCGGTGTCCTCAGCCATTACTACGGCGTCCGCCCCCGGTGGTAGCGGGGCCCCAGTATATATCACGGCTGCCTGACCTTCACCAACGCGCGGCAGCTTTGACGGGTCGCTGCCAGCCTCGGCCTCGCCAACTATCTCAAGTCTAATGGGATTCAGCAAAGTGGCTCCAAGGGTGTCTAAGGCTCTAACGGCATATCCGTCAACTGCGCTCCTATCAAAGGGTGGCACGTCCGTCGGCGCCACCACGTCCTCGGCGACTGGCAGTCCTAGCGCATCACGAACTTTAACTTCAATTATCTCTGGCGTAAATGATACGCTCTCCTTCAACATTCTCAAAGCCTCGTCAACACCTATGAGGACTTTAAAGCCCTCCATGGTCTTCTTTATCGACACCGCGCGTCCCCCTCAGGCAGGGGCCTTTCAGTTAATGAGCCTAAGTCACTTAAGCAGCAGGAGGTTCCCTTCAAGGTCTTTTGTTAAGTGATAACCGAACCTCCCCGCTACCTTGAGGAGCACCCTCTCTCCAGTCCTGAGTTTAGCCGACTTCTCGTCACTGTCGCAGTAGTCCTTGTGTCCACATGTCACGGAGCTGAAGTCAAAGCCTACAAGCCTAATAGAGCTCGCCCCCATCTCCATAGCTATAGCCGCGGCCCTGTCGCCATCGGTGAAGGCCCCTGAGGGGTATATACAAAATGGCGTGTCCACCTGGGAGGTGAGCAGGAGCTTAGCCCGCGGGACGCTGCTGACAAGCGCTGACGCCCTCAGGAGGTTATCGCCATGAACGTGAAGCATAACGTAGTCCGAGATCTCAACTATACGATTGAGGATGCTCAAGGACGAGTCGGCGTCAGTGGTGACAGCAAGGGGCCTCAGCCCAGCCTCCATAAGCGGTGGAACTCCTCCCTCAGGGGCCAGGAGCACAGGGCAGCCTCTCAGCCTCTCGGGGCGCGCCAGGGGGCCTGCAACGCAGACGTGATTGTCAGAGATGGCCTCTATTAGTTTATGCAGCTTAGCGCAAAGCTCGTCACACGTAATGATGCCCTCAAAGTGCATCGCTGACGTGAGCTCCTTGACCTCTGGGTAGCCGAGCTCCCTCTGTGCCACCTCCCTGTAGACCTCCACGGCCGCCAGCGCCCGGGTTAACAATTGACTCAAGCTCCTGCAGTATTGCATTAGCTGTGTTGACGTACTCAGGCGACCCCCTGGTTGAGTGCTCGACGCACCACTTAAGGCCCCGCGCGTACTCAAGGTACCAGCCCTCGTAGACCCCAGCCCTAGCCTTGGTCAGGAGCACGAGAAGCTCCACGAGGCACCCATAGGCCCTGGTGTAGGGGACCTGGGGCGGCTCGACCTCCTCAAGGCTGCAGGAGTAGGCCACGCTATTGCCTCCGTCGCTGAGCTGATGATAATGACATCTGTAGACTCCTCCCAGCCCCTTAAGCTCTGGGCACCCGCTTGCCTCATCCCACCTGACCTCAAGCTCCAAGGCGTGGGCCACACTCTTTACAAAGAGCAGGGGGTCTGAGGGTGAGAGCAGCAGGAGGACCCCCTCCTTGCCGAGGAACCTGAGGAACCCTGCATCCTTGTAAACCGTAAACTGCTTTTTCTCATCAAAGACAACTCCAAGCGGCATTGAATAGCGCCCATTGACGCTGCAGGGGAACGCTATGAACTCATAGTATGCCCCCTTTATCACCGGCTTCGCCACTAAACGCTTTTAATTCTACGCGCTGAAAAGGCTTCCCGTAGGGGGTAAATGTGGTAAGCGTAACCGACGTCCCAGCTGACAGGCTGATAGAGCGCCTGGCTGCTAGGCTCAAGAACGTAGAGCAGGTGAGGCCGCCTGAGTGGGCCCTCTACGCTAAGACGGGCGTCTCAAGGGAGAGGCCGCCCGACAACTCTGGGTGGTGGTATGTGAGGGCAGCCTCGATACTTAGGAAGCTCTACCTGGCTGACGGGCCTGTGGGCGTTGGAGCTCTCAGAGTAATGTACGGCGGGAGGAAGAGGAACGGCGTAAGGCCAGCTCGCTTCGCTGAGGGCGGCGGGAGCAACATAAGGAGGATACTCCAGCAGCTGGAGCAGGCGGGCCTCTTGAAGACAGCGGGCCGCGGAAGGGTGCTCAGTCCCAAGGGCCGCTCACTGCTCGACGAGGTCGCTAAGGAGATAGCCAACGAGCTTGTTAAGGAGAGGCCCGAGCTCGCAAAGTATATCTGAGGGACAGCGGAGGCTTCTCAACGAGAACAGCATTAGCCTTAAAATATTATGGAAAAGCCTCCCATGTGAAAAGAGCTCCTAAATCGCGTTAGTTTCCCGCTTTATCTTAGCTATCAGCTCCGCGTAGGTCTGAGCGACGGCCTCTCCCTTTATGTTGAGGAGCTCCAAGGTCCTCCTGACCTCATTAGCGTCACTGTTAGCCGCCTCCACCTCAACGAAACACCCCAGGTCCTCAACGACGTCCAAGGTGACCTCGGCGAAGCCCAGGCTTATGTAGGTTCTTCTCTTGCGAACCTCTATAGACGGCGTGAACCCGAGCAACCTGAGCAGCTTGTCAGGGTCTGACTTGACTTCGACTATTACCTCCTCTCTTGACTTAAGGTCCCCTGGCCCCCTCGGCCCCTTGTATGTGAGCGAGAGCGGGAGACCGTTGACATACCTCACCCTTAGGGCCTCGTCTGATGTCATGAGGTCCCTGCACGGGTGCTCATAGTACACGTCCCTCTCGTCAACAGGAGGCTCAACGCTTCCCCCTGCCGCTGACGATCTCTTTGCAATTTCATCTAGCGCCTCGCAGGGAACCCTCAGCTTGACCTCAACCTCGACGTGGTCCAAGATCCCGCCTCACGTTGAGAGCACAAGCTTCTTCAGCCTGTCACCCATCTGCTCGTACCTAGCCACGTCCTCGCGCGTTAGGCTCGGCTTGACCTTCTTCAGGGCCTGCTGGAAGTGCCTCCACTCAACAGGCCCCGGCTCTAGCTTCTCCCTGAGCTTCGCGAAGACAGCCTCCCTCACCACCGCGGCTATGTCGGCGCCCGTGTAGCCCTCTGTTAGGTCAGCCAGCCTGTCAATGTCAACATCGTTGGCCAGCGGCACTTTCCTCAGGTGTACCTGGAATATCTGCTTGCGCGAGTCCTTGTCAGGTGGCGGCACATAGATTATCCTGTCAAACCTGCCGGGCCTCATAAGGGCTGGGTCTACTATGTCCGGCCTGTTGGTAGCGGCTAACACAACAACGTTGTTAAGAGGCACTAAGCCATCCATCTCGGTGAGCAGCTGGTTCACTATCCTGTCAGTCACGCCGCTGTCGAAGCTGTAGCCCCTTGCAGGCGCAATGGCGTCGATCTCATCGAAGAACACCACGACCGGCGCCACCTCCCTGGCTCTCCTGAAGACATCCCTTATGGCCTTCTCGCTCTCGCCGACCCACTTGCTGAGCACCTCCGGCCCCCTTATGGCTATGAAGTTGGCCCCGCTCTCCGTTGCAACGGCCTTAGCGAGGAGGGTCTTGCCTGTGCCTGGTGGGCCGAAGAGGAGCACGCCCTTTGGCGGCTCAACTCCCATCTTCTGGAACACGTCGGAGTACTTGAGCGGCCACTCCACGACCTCCCTCAGCTCCTGCTTCGCGCTCTCCAGGCCGCCTATGTCGCTCCAGTGGACCTCCGGGACCTCCACGAACACCTCACGTATCAGCGTTGGTCTCACGACCTTCATGGCCTCCAGGAAGTGCCTCCTGCTGACCTTGAGGGTCTCGAGTACCTCCTTCTTTATCTCACCGGGCTTCGAGAGGTCAACCTTGCCTGTGTTCGTGAACTCCCTAACCGCAGCCATGGCTGCCTCCTTAGCTAGGGCGGCCAGGTCAGCCCCCGTGTAGCCCTTCGTTAGGTCAGCTATCTCAGCTAGGTTGACGTCGCTGTCAAGCGGCATGCTCCTCGTGTGGACCTGCAGAATCTCAAGCCTGCCCTGCTTGTCAGGCGGCCTTATCTCTATCTCCCTGTCAAACCTCCCTGGCCTCCTGAGGGCTGGGTCCACGTCCTCAGGCCTGTTGGTGGCGCCTATTACGATGACCTTGCCCCTCTCCTGTATGCCGTCCATTAGTGTCAGGAGCTGAGCTACGACCCTCTTCTCGACCTCGCCAGTGACCTCCTCCCTCTTGGGGGCTATTGAGTCTATCTCGTCAATGAAGACTATGGATGGTGCGTTCTCCTGTGCCTCCTTAAAGACCTCCCTCAGCCTCTCCTCGCTCTCGCCGTAGAACTTGCTCATTATCTCGGGGCCATTTATCGCTACGAAGTAGGCCCCTATCTCGTTGGCTAACGCCTTGGCGAGAAGGGTCTTGCCGACGCCAGGAGGGCCGTAGATGAGAATGCCCTTGGGCGGCTCTATGCCGAGCCTCTGGAATATCTCAGGGTGCTTCATGGGCAGCTCCACTATCTCCCTTATCCTCTGCTTGGCCTCCTCAAGGTCACCTATGTCCTCCCAGGTTACCCTGGTCCCCCTGCTGAGGAGCGGGTACTCTGAGGGCTTGACGGGCTCGCTCCTTATGCGGACCTCCGTGTCATCAGTAACGTAAACGGGGTCTGTCGGATTGGTGTCAACTACCGCCAGCTGAATTTCATCAGAGAGCGGGATTAGGTCACCCCTTATCAGGGGCCTGCGCACGAGCTCGTCCCTTAGGTCATCAGGCGAGACAACCATGTTTATGGGCACAGCCCCAAAGAACGTAGGCACGGTGGCCTGACCCACAGGGGCTAGCTCTATCCTCCTGGCAGGCTTGAGGTTGTCGGCCCTCATGACCTCTACCTTATCCCCAACGCTCACGCCGAGGACCTGCCTCATGTGGCCGTCCATCCTTATGACTTCCTCCCCCTCGCCTCTTAGGGGCCAGACAACCCCCACCTCTATCGCCTTCGGGCTCTTGATGAGCACGAAGTCGCCCGTCTCTATGCCCAACTTGCGCATCGTTGAGTCGCTGATTCTCACTATTTTCCTGCCTGGCCTGTCACTCCTGTATGCCTCCTCGACTGTTAACGTAACACTCTGGGATGACATGCAAAAGCCCTAAATACTCTGGGACAGAGCGCTAATATATTTTAACACCTAGCGCTTGTCAGCGTGCTTGGCAAGACCTGAAACAGCCCTGCTTCAAATCGTGCAAAGCAGGCCGCCTTGAGGCCCAGTGTTAGGGCGTGTCGCGTCAGGTACATCCATGTCAACCCTCTAACGCTTTTAACCCCAAGGATACTGCCATCGTTTGGATGATAACGAATGTATACAGTAGGGGCTGAGGTATTCTTTGAGCCAAAGAGCATTGCAGTTGTTGGCGCCTCACCCAGAGCCGACAACATGGGTAGAGTCATACTGAATAATCTCAGGCATAAGTTCGGCGGGAGGCTGTTCGTCGTAAACCCTAAGTATGACAATGTCGATGGCGTTAAGAGCTACCGCTCCCTCTCGGATATAGAGGAAGATGTTGACGTCGCCGTGATAGCTGTGAATGCCATGGCAACCCCCTCGGTCCTCGATGACGCGGGAAGAAAGGGCGTTAAGGGGGTCATAATATTCAGCGGGGGCTTCGCTGAGACTGGGACCGAGGAGGGCATCAGGCTACAGGAGGAGGTAGTCAGCGTAGCAAAGAAGTACTCGATAAGGGTGCTCGGGCCAAACTGCATAGGCGTCTACAACGCCTCTAATGGTGTTGACACCTTCTTCCTGCCCTTGGAAAGGATGAGGAGACCTAAGCCTGGCCCCATAGCAATCGTCAGCCAGAGCGGAGCCCTCCTCGCGACCCTCATGGACTGGGCTGCCGCCAACAACATTGGGATATCCAAGGCAATAAACTTTGGCAACAAGGTAGATATAGATGAGGTTGATAGTCTAAACTACCTAGTCAAGTCGCCGGACATCAAAGTGATATTGATGTACTTAGAGGGCGTGAGCAGGGGCAGGGAGCTGGTGAGCGCCATAAGGGACGTCACTTACAAGGCCAGAAAGCCCGTGCTCATCCTGAAGGGCGGCAGGACGTCAGAGGGCTCAAGGGCAACCATGAGCCACACGGCGTCAATAGCTGGCTCATATGCGACCTTTTATGAGGTCATGCGTGAGGCCAACGCTATAGTACTTGAAGACCTGCAGGACATGTTTGACGCGGCCAAGGTGCTCAGCGCTAGCGGCGTTCCGAAGGGGCCCAGGGTGGCCATTATAACTAACTCTGGCGGCCATGGAGTTATAGCAGCCGATAATATAGCCTCTAGGGGCCTCTTGGTTCCCCCGCCCTCACAGGCCACCCTAGGGGCCCTCAAGGGTCTGTTCCCCTACAGGGTGTCGCTCAAGAACCCCTTCGACCTGACGGGGGACAGCAGGCCCGAGCAGATAGAGGCTGTAGCTGAGACCCTCATAAATAATGGGGACGCTGACGCGATACTTCTGGTAGCACTTGTGCAGCCCCCAACTATGGACTTTGACAAGACTCTGAACTCTATACTGAACATCAGGAGGCGCCACCCTGACGTGCCGATGGTAGTTGTAACTATAGGAGCCGAGTACGGTGAGAGGCTGGCCAGGGCCCTGGAGGACGTAGGCGTGCCAACGTTTGAGTTCCCAGACAGGGCGGCCAGGGCCCTCTCAACGTTATGGAGGTGTGCGAGGTGCATCGGGGCCGAGGAGCCTGTTGATATAATTCCTCATGTGAGCGAGGGCGCAAAGGACGCGGTGGAGGGTATCATAAGGAGAGCGCTGGAGGAGCGCCGCGTGAAGTTACTCGAAGACGAGGCCTTAGACGTGCTGAGGGCCTATGGAATTCCAGTGGCAGAGTACTGCAAGGCGTCAGATGAGGTTGAGGTCAGGGAGTGCGCCGCGCGCGTCGGCTTCCCACTAGCTATGAAGGTTGTGAGCCCTGACATAATCCATAAGAGTGATGTTAACGGCGTTGTGCTCAATATTAAGAGCGATCAAGAGGCCGTCGACGCTTACAGGACTATAATGGACAACGTCAGAAGGCTGGCTCCCGGTGCCAGGGTGAAGGGCGTGCTGCTGCAGAAGATGGTGACCGAAGGATTCGAAGTAATAGTCGGCGGCATATATGACCCACAGTTTGGCCCAATTGTGACGTTTGGCTCAGGAGGTCTTCTGGTCGAGCTGATAAGCGACATCTCAATGAGGCTAGCCCCTGTGGGACTCAAAGGCGCCGCCTCTATGATGTCTGAGACGAAGGCCTTCAGGCTGCTGAAGGGCTACAGGGGCCTGCAGGGGGCGAACATTGATAGCTTGGCCGAAGTAATCTCTCGCGTCAGTCTCCTACTTTACAACCACTTGTCTATAAAAGAGGTAGATATAAATCCTGTATTCGCACGCAGAGAACAAGCGACTGCAGCTGATGCGCGCATAGTGCTTGGGGAGGTGGAAGAACAGCTTGGAGAACGGTGACCGCCTTGCCATAGACAAGCGACAGATAGAAGATGCACAGACGAACGCCCAGCAGGGCTCGCCTCAACAGGCTCCGCAGGGCCAGGGTATCGTCGGGCAGGGCCAGCAGAGGCCCAGGAGGACGCCTCAGCCTCTTCCCCCAGAGGCCCTGCCCGAGGACATAAGACAGCTTGTAACAGTTGACATCTCAAACATGAAGGAGGACGACCTCTACAAGCTCGTTGACGCGATAAGGGACAAGGTAGTTGAAGTGAAGAACGCCAGAATGCAACTAATTAATGACGTTAAGGGCCTCAGGGACCAGAGGGCAAAGCTAATAGAGCAGAAGAAGGAGCTTGTAAGCCAGCTCCTTAAGCTGAGGTCAGACCGCAAGGAGCTCCTTGACCAGCTGGCTAAGCTCAACCAGGAGAGGGCGTCAGCCGTCAACGAGTTCAAGGCTAAGGTTGAGCAGCTGAGGGAGGCCAGACAGTTGTTAGACAAGGAGGGCAGCGTGGCTAAGCTCAGCCTCAGGAGAGTTCAGAAGAGGATAGAGGAGCTCGAGTGGAGGCAGCAGACGTCCGTGCTACCACCCCAGGAGGAGAAGAAGCTAGTCGAGGAAATAGAGCGCCTTGAGGAGTTGGCGGAAAGGATAAGGAAGGCACGCCAGGAGGAGATATCAATAATGGAGATAGAGGCCGAGGTCAAGGCCCTGAAGATGAAGCTGAACGAGTATAACAACAAGATAGCTGAGATGAGGCAGAAGGCCGGGAGCTTCAAGGCCCAGATAGCGTCGCTCACACCTAGGATTGACGAACTTAACAAGCAGATAGATTCACTTAAACAGGCTATTTCTGAGAAGAGCAAAAACATAGACATACTCACTGGCGAACTGGACGCCCTCTACAACAAGTACAGGGAGCTGATGGTAAGACTGAAGGAGCTGAAGGTATCGAAGCAGCGCGGTATAGAGCTCAAGGTGCTCGAGGAGAAGCGCAAAGAGATAGAGGAGAAAGCTAAGAGAGGCGAGGCGCTAAGCCTAGACGAAATGAGGATTCTCTACGGCGAGTTCTGAAGGGCCCTCCCACAAGAGCTTAGGGCAACCTTTTATTAGCTGGCAGCCACTCCTGGCCTAGTGATAGATTTGGCTCTACAGGCGGCCCTTGAGGAAATGTTGAAGCTTTATGAGACCTGGCCCGACCAGCTGCTCACGTCATACAGCTCTGCTGTCAAAGCCAAGGCACCACACGTCAGCCCGCGCTCCCTGCTGCTGTGCGGCATGGGCGGCAGTGGCGTCACAGGCGACTACATATGGGCCCTAGCCACAGCTAAGGGCGCCAGGTTCCCCGTTATCGTCCATAAGGCAGATGGAGCCCCTGCCTGGCTGAGCAGCGAGGACCTCGTAGTCGCAATAAGCTACAGCGGGAACACCTATGAGACCGTGAGTTGCGCGAGGGAAGCGCATGCCAAGGGTGCCCTGGTGCTCTCTGTAACAAGCGGCGGCAAGTTGGCCGCCTGGGCCAGGGAGACGGGCCTGCCCCTGGCCACTATACAGCCAGGCTACTACCCCAGGACCGCCCTCGGCATGCTGGCTGGGGCCACCCTTGGCATACTGAGCGCAGCTGGGGTTGAGGTCGCCAACGAGGGCGAGGTTAAGGACGCCGCCGAGGCCCTTAGGTCAACCTCTCGCGGCGAGGGCGAGACCATAGCGAGGGCGCTGAAGGGCAAAGACCTCTACATCATAGCCGGTTGCGGCGTCTTCGACATAGTAGCTCACAGGTGGAGGCAGGAGTTCAGCGAGAACGCGAAGGCCATTGCTAAGACGGAGTTCTACCCTGAGTCCGCTCACAACGACCTAGTGGTGTGGCAGCAACAGCACGGCGAGAGGAAAGGCTTCATCCTCATAGAGGGCGACGGGAAGGTGTGCTCTGTGCTTGAAGAGCTTCTTAGGCAGGTCTACAGTGAGCAGAGGGACACGCTGGTCAGGGTCACGCCGAGAGGCAACGGCCTCCTCGCCCAGCTACTTCAGGGCTCCCTGCTGGGCGGCTTCACTTCAGTCTACCTTGCATCCCTTAACGGCGTGGACCCGCGCGACACGTCAATAACTGGCAGGTATAAGGAGGCCCTTGAGAAGGCGGGCCTCACGTAGAGCCTGTAGCGTTTTGCACAAATATTAGTTATTTTATAATTATCAATATAATAAATAAATTACTCTAAAGCTTAATGTTGGCACCGGCATTAAGCTCGGATGGCGTCGCTTTAGCAGAGATGGGCAGTCGCGAGGCGAAGGATGGCGCCCAGTGAAACTCCCCCACGTCCTCAAGGGGCCAGTCCCGTAGACAGCATGGCGAGGGAGAGAAGTGATGATGCCAAGTGGCAACAGTTGAAACGACTGTTAGTCATGGCGAAGGCCGAACTCTTATAAAGTTCCCCGTTCACGTTAGCGCTGAGCCCCCAAGGTGCGCTTAATGCAGAACGAGCTCATAGGGGCCTTTAAGCAGAAAGGCGTGGTGCAGGACTCCGTTCATGGCTTCATACCAATCAACGAGGCGGAGTACTGGCTGCTCCAGACAGCGTTCCTGAGGAGGCTTCACAATATTAAGCAGCTCGGCATGGCTTTCCTGGTATTCCCCTCGGCTAGGCACAGCAGGCTCGAGCACTCCCTTGGTGTCATGCACATAGCATCATACATGTCGTCAAAGGTCATTGCCGAGCTTAGGCACAACCCAACCCTGTGTTCCGAGCTGCTCGAGTACTGTGATGAGAAGCACATGAACGTCGTTGTTCAAGTCGCGAGGCTTACTGGACTTCTTCACGACGTGGGCCACCTGGCATACAGCCACATGAGCGAGAGCGCCATCGAGTACATGGCCAAGTACGACGAGAGAGAGGGCGCAAGCAGTCTCTACCAGGAGCTGGCCAGGCTCTCAAGAGGGACGTTGAAGGTGCACGAGGCCTACGGCCTCGCGTTCATTGAGGCCATTAAGAAGCTCGCTGAATCAAGTCGTGACATGCAACAGCTAAAGCCCTACTTAGACGTTGTGGAGGGGCTACTTAACCCTATGGGGCCTAGCTCGACAGGTTCGGCCAAGGAGCTAGGACTTAAGTCCGAGAGCCTCAGTCTAATCCACGACATGATATCTAACGAAATAGCGGACGCTGATAGGCTCGACTACCTTCAGAGGGATGCCCAGGCCACTGGGATAGTTTACGGTAACATAGACCTTGACAGACTCATAGAGGGCCTCAAGGTTTCTATTACAGATAACGGTCATGTGATCTTATCCCTTGACATCAAGAGCCTCCAGACGCTTGAGGATATATTTGATGCTAGATATAAGATGTACCGCTCCGTCTACTTCCACCACAAGATAATGGCCATCTCTAAGTCTGTCTCAAGGTTCATAAGGGAGATTCCAAGGGCTAAGTTAACATTACCCATGTACTCAGACGACTTTAGGGACGCCATAAGCCCAAGCTCGCTAGCAAAAGCTATCCTAGATGATGCCTACTACTTTGATGACCCAGAGCTCGACATTATAGCTAGGTTGGCCGCTGGTGGCTCAGATGAGCTGAGCAAGAGGTGGGCCTTGAGTCTCATGGAGAGGCGTGACCTCCTACCAGTCTCGCTAGTTAAGAGGAGCGAGGAGCTTGTAATGCTTGCCATAAACAAGCTAAGGGAGCACGGCGTGGAACCCATGCCCGCAGCACTCTCCCAGATGCTCAACTTCATCGGCAACAAAGTCTCAGACCTTCAGGAAGGTCTCAGAAAGGAGCTTAAGGAGCCTGACATAGTCGTCGACCATTTTGAGGGCACCGTAGTAAACACTGAGACGTTGAGGAGCTCGAGTGTTAAGATGTTTAACTGGGACGAGTCCTCGTATCTTAGAGCGCTCTTCGATCAAAGCTCTATTCCAGTAGTGCTGTTGTATGCCTACTCCGACAATATCAAGGATCACATAACGCTCAGGTCTAAGGCGGCGGAGCTAAGGGAGGTCGCAAGGAGGCAAATAGCAGGCGTGCTGGAGGAGGGCTTTAGGTACCTGAGGACCTGATGTCGTTACCTTTCTTTATCCAGTATACAACCTCCTCTATAGATTCATCCCTCGGCTTAAGTCCATGTTTCATGCCATTAATTATTGATTGAAGCTCACGTTGGTCAGACGCCAGCTCCCTAGCCACCCTTGAGACCCACGAGTCGCCGCTGTCAGCTATTTTCCTAAGTGCAGCCTCAATGGCTTCGATGTTCTCAGAACCCGCTATACGTTTTGCAACCTCCACGACGGCTGCGGGAAGTTCCTTCTTCAGCTCCCAGTCAGTTCTGCTTAACATGTGACCCCTACCCCCTGCTTGGCCGCTCTCTCGCCAAAAACCGAACTACCCCGTATTACCTCAAGAGGGATCATGGTACACCTCCGCCTAAGAGCTGCCTGGCAACTAAGTCATACCTCCCTACTATGATATGCACACGTCGCTGTTATGCCAGGCCACCCTGAGGACGGACCGCTGTCGTTTTCAATGCGCCTGGAGAGCTAACGACGATCTTGGAAGCGCGTTACTTATCAATAGCGTGCTTTATAAAGTCGAGGGAGAGGCGCTTAAGGGGGCTGGACTTTGAGCAAGGAGCTTTTTGACGAGGCACGTAAGTTCCTCGTGGGCGGAGTTGACAGTCCAGTCAGAGCCTCTGTCAGGCCTTTCCCCTTCTTCGTTAAGGGCGGCCACGGCCCCTACTTGATTACTGAGGACAATGAGAAGCTGATAGACTATGTCTTAGGCTATGGCCCTCTAATACTCGGCCACGCTAATGACGCAGTGAAGAGGAGAGTCATAGAGCAGGTGGAGAGCGGCTGGCTCTATGGCACCCCAACTAGGGCTGAGGTTGAGCTGGCTAAGAAAGTTGTGGGCCATGTAATGCCAGGGGGCAAGGTTAGGTTCGTTAACTCAGGGACCGAGGCTACTATGACTGCCATAAGGCTGGCAAGGGGGTTCACGGGCAGAAATAAGATAATCAAGTTCGATGGCTGCTATCATGGTGCGCATGACTACGTCCTTGTCCAGGCTGGAAGCGCCGCCAGCGAGTACGGCGTACCGAACAGCAGGGGCGTTCCGCAACAGGTGGCGGCGCTCACGCTTGTTGCCAAATATAATGATTTGAACTCCGTTGAAAGGGCTGCCAGGGTCGCTGGGGATGACTTGGCTGCCATAATTGTTGAGCCGGTTATAGGCAACATGGGTGTCATACCGCCAGCTCGTGACTTCCTGCGCGGCCTCAGGGACATCGCTAATAAGTACAACGCGCTGCTCGTATTTGACGAGGTAATAACAGGCTTCAGGCTTTCCATGGGAGGCGCTCAGGAGTACTTCGGCGTGAGGGCCGACATAGTGACCCTCGGCAAGATAATAGGTGGAGGCTTCCCGGTGGGTGCAGTGGTAGCGAGGCCCGAGATCATGGATCTTCTCACCCCAAGTGGCCCCGTGTTCAGCGCAGGCACTTTCAACGCAAACCCCGTCACTATGGCCGCCGGGCTGGCCACCATAGAGGTGCTTGAGAGCAGCGATGCCCTCTCACGGGCGTCAAGGGCCGCCAAGGAGGTCTCCGAGTACGCCGAAAGCGCCTTTAAGGGTAAAGCCAGCGTCAACAGAGTTGAAAGCATGTTCCAGCTCTTCTTCACTAGGGGGCCGGTAACTACCCCTGATGAGGCCAGGGCCAGCGACCGCGAGGCCTACGCAAGGTTCCATGAGCTCATGAGGAGGCACGGTGTCTTTGTGCCTCCAAGTCAGTTCGAGTCCCAGTTCACGAGCTCAGAGCACTACAGTGATGACGTAATAGCTGACACCGAGGAGGCGCTGAGGTCCGTAGTGAGTGAAGCTCCATGATAAAGCTGAGAGTCGCCACAAGGGGCAGCAGGCTTAGCCTAGAGCAGGTCTCCATAGCCATGAGGTACATTGAGCAGAGGCTCGGGGAGCACGTCGAATATGAGCCAATCATAATTAAGACTAAAGGCGACGTCGTCCAGGATAGGGCCCTTTACAGCATAGGCGTCAAGGGGATCTTTGAGAAGGAGGTAAACATGGCCGTGCTAGATGGCCGCGCTGATGCGGCCGTGCACAGCATGAAGGACCTCCCCTCCAGGCTCGAGGAGGACCTTGAGATAGCCTTTGTGCCTCCTCGCGAGGTGCCGAACGACTCCCTGGTCATAGGTCCAAGGTCCCCAGAGGTCGCCGGCCTAGAAGGCATACCCCCAGGTCTCTCAGTCGGCACGTCAAGCGTCAGGAGGTCAGCCTTTGTGAGGCACAACAACAGGGGCGTTGTTATAAAGACTATTAGGGGTAACGTAGATACAAGAATCTCCAAGCTTAACAGGGGCGAGGCCGACTATCTGATTATGGCTGAGGCTGGGCTCAGGAGGCTTGGGATACAGCAGAGGAGAGTGCTCCTGCCTCTTGATAAGTTCCCGCCAGAGCCAGGCCAGGGCATAATAGCTGTTGTTATGTCTACATCGTCGCCGCTGTTTAAGAAGCTAAGCGAGGTCACGGACAGGGTCACGCATGCAATGGCAATAGCTGAGAGAACATTTGTTGAGCTCGTTGGAGCTGGGTGCCACTCGCCCATAGGGGCAGTCTCTATGGCGTATGGCACTGGGGGCCTCCTCATGATCGCAGCGGCCGCGAGCCAGGACGGGGAGGTTATGAACTTCGCTGAGGCCAAGGGCGACCTGAGCGAGCCAAGGAAGGTGGCCCAGGCCCTGGCCCAGAGCCTCAGGGTGCCCTAGTTGGCCGGCAAGGTAATGATAGTTGGCGCTGGGCCAGGGGACTCGACGCTCATTACAGTGAAGGCCCTTGAGGCCATAAGGGCCGCTGACGCCATAATATATGACAGGCTGGTGCCCCAAGAGCTCCTAGGCTACGCTAAGGAGGGCTGCATCAAGATATATGCGGGGAAGGGGCCAGGAAGGCACGAGTTAAGCCAGGATGAGATAAACAGGCTCCTCGTTAAGCTGGCCTCGGAGGGTAAGCTCGTTGTCAGGCTGAAGGGAGGTGATCCCTACACCTTCGGAAGGGGGGAGGAGGAGTGCGCCTTTGTCATGAGCCATAATATTGAGTGTGAGGTTGTGCCTGGGATACCGAGCTTCGTTGGGGCTTCAGCGTACGCCGGTATACCGCTGGCCGGAAGAGGTTTCGCGTCATCGTTTGCAGTTATAACTGGCCACCTGGCTGAGGGGAAGGACTACGAAGATTACCTAAGGAAGCTTAGGCTGCTTGCTGAGGGGGCTGACACTCTTGTGATCCTCATGGGCGTATCAAACTTGGATGCCCTGCTTGATGCCATTAAAGAGGTCAGGGGCCCCGAGGAGACGGCGGCCGCCGTGATGTGGGCTACCACGAGAAGGCAGGTAACCGTAGTTGGAACCTTATCATCACTTAGGGAAGCCTGGTCGAAAGGTGTAATAACTAACCCAGCCGTCATCTACATAGGCAAAGCCGTCTCAGAGAGGGTAAGACTTTGGAGAAGGGGTGCAGAGTACTTTACTTAGGCCCTGAGCTGCCCCTAGACCTCAAGGATTTTGAATTTATATACTGGTTAAAGACTATTGATCTCGTGCCTATACATAATGCCTTGAAGGCGGCAGCTGACTATATAGTAAGCGGTCAATACGACTGCGTTGCATTCATGAGTCCAAGGGCCCCGAGGCTGCTAAGGCCCTACATTAGCTCCTGGCCAGCCGGCGTTAAGGCGTTCGCAGTTGGAAGCTCAACTGCAACATCGATCAAGGAGACGCTCAACATTGAAGCAGACTACCCGCGCAGCTACGGCAGCAGGGAGCTTGGAGAGCTTATGAGCATGAAGTGCAGGAGGGTCCTCACGCTTAGGTCTGAGAATGGGGACCTGGAGCTAGAGAACACTCTAAGAAGTCACGGAGTCGAAGTCTTAAGGGTTGACATTTACAGGGAGGCGCCAGCCAATCTAAGCCAGCAGAAGCTGGCCTCTCACTTTGACATTATAATAATATCATCCGCTGGAATAGCAAGAGCGGCGTGTGATCTCTTAAGGCCTTATGCAAAGGACTCCCTGGTCATAGCGATAGGCCCCAAGACGTCCTCAGAGGTTAGTAGGCGTTGCCCAGAGGTCAGAGTAATAGCCCCTACACAGCACACATTTAATGCCATCAGCGATATACTCAGAGCGCTAGGGTGCAAATAGCGTGGCCCTGGTATTTCATAAGCTGGTGTCCGTCATTGAAGCCCTTAGGCTCCTAAATGAAAAGGTTGGAGGCATAAGGCCCCTTGATGTCATGGAGGTCCCGCTGGAGGAGGCACTTAACAAGGTGCTGGCAGAGGACGTTAGAGCGCCTATCGACTACCCTCCCTTCGACCGCTCAACAGTTGACGGCTATGCAATAAGAAGCCTTGACGCTGCGGGCGCCAGCGACGTGACCCCTGTTCAGCTTAAGGTGGTAGGCAAGGCCAGCATAGGCTTGCCGCCTGAGAGCGCCGTGGGCCCAGGGGAAGCCGTAGAGATAGCCACTGGGGCCATGATACCAAGAGGCGCCGACGCTGTTGTAATGGAAGAGTATGTAGTCAGAAGCGGGGATGCCTTGACGGTATACAGACCCGTGGCGCCTGGCGAAAATATAAACCAGACAGGCTCTGACGTCTCTGCTGGTGACTACATCCTAAGGACTGGCACGCTGCTCACTTCAAGGGAGATAGCCGTACTCGCGGGGCTTGGCATAGATAAAGTTAAGGTGTACAGGCCCCCTAAGATCACTGTGTTCTCAACGGGCGTTGAGCTGGTGCCGCCCGGTAAGCCCCTATCCATTGCAAAGCTTTACGACGTCGACGGTTACGTTATAACTGCCATGCTAAGGGAGCTTGGTGCGGAGGTCACGTTTAAGGGCATACTTCCCGACGACTATAACTCTATGAGATCAGCTGTGCATGAAGCCCTGGAGTCTTCAGACATCGTTATAACTACAGGTAGCACGTCGGCCGGGTACGGGGATATGATATACAAGGTCTTCAAGGACGTGGGGGCTGAGCTAATAGTTCATGGACTTAAGGCTAGACCTGGGAAACCAACAGTCATAGCCGTGAAGGGACGCAAGATACTCTTCGGTCTCCCAGGCTTTCCGCTGTCAGCTATGATGAACATGTATAACATTGTGGCGCCTGTGGTGCTCATGATGAGGGGCCTGGAGCCTAGCGCTGAGCTGCCAAGGGTTAAGGCTAGGATACCATTAAAGTTCCAGGCCGGCAGGGGATTCATGGAGCTTATACCCGTGCAGCTGGTTCAGAACTCCGATGGAAGTCTATCAGCTTATCCGCTGATGACAGGCTCTGGCTCAATAGCAGGCATAGGGCTCTCCGACGGTTTCATAGTGGCCGAGGAGGGTAGAGAGTACTTCGACGAAAACGAAGAGGTCACAGTTAACCTCTTCTCACCGAGCCTCAGGATACCTGACCTCAACATAATAGGTAGCAACTGCCCTGGCATCGAGGTCGTCCTCAGGGTCGCTGGTCTCACAAAGCAGTCGAGGGTCATAAGCGTGGGCTCCATGGGAGGGTGGATAGCAGTTAAGAGAGGCGACGCTGACCTGGCAGGAACCCACCTACTTGATGAGGGCACAATGCAGTACAACGTGCACATGCCCAAGGTGATGGGCCTCGAGAACGATGTCTACATATATAGGGGCTACGCCAGGAGAGTAGGGCTGCTCGTTAAGAAGGGAAACCCCAAGAACATAAGAGGGTTTGAGGATCTACTGAGGCCAGATGTAACCATAGTTAACAGGAACAAGGGATCCGGCACGAGAGTGCTCCTTGACATGAAGCTGAGACAGCTACTGAAAGGTGAGAGGCCTGAGAAGGTTGTCAACGGCTACACATATGAGGTGAAGACGCACACTGCCGTGGCTACCGCAATACTTCAAGGGCGCGCTGATACAGGCCTCTCCCTGGAGGCCGTGGCTGTGTGGTTCGGCCTTGACTTCATACCTGTCGGTGAGGAGGTGTATGATTTCGTGGTTAGAAAGGACAAGCTTAATAAGCCGAGCGTAAGGAAGTTCCTTGAAGCCCTGTCTTCTAGCGACTTCTCTAAGGAGCTTAGCAGGTCGCTTCCAGGGTACAGGACGCTACCGGACAGCGGAAAGGTTGTGTACCCCTGATGGTGCGGGGGGTGGGCTTCGAACCCACGCAGGCCTACGCCAACGGGTCTTGGGCCCGCCCCCTTTGGCCAGGCTCGGGCACCCCCGCACCTTGGTAATGTTACCCAGCAGATCTTTTAACTTTCTGGAGGCTAAGGGGGCGGAAGTCCCCCTCCGTAAGGTGGGGGATGGACAGCTCCCTTACAGAAACCTTTTTATAGTCGTTAGAAAGTGGGCAGGTAACACTGGAGGTATTGAAGAAAAAATATGTGGAGAGCCAGGGAAAAGAATAACAAAATTCATCTGTCATTCAAGTACAGGATTTACCCAACTAGGGAAGTAGAGGAAAAACTACTCAGGGTCATGCAGGTTGAAGCTAAAGCATACAATGCTTTGTTAGACGCGGTGAATAACGCAAGGAAAGAAGGGAAAAAGATAACACCTAAGGACACCCAAGACATGTTGAAAGACCTGAAAATAGAGGGAAAAGAACTAGTTTACTCCAAAGCCCTTCAAATGGTGAACAACCAGTTATGGTACAACATCAATGCTCTTCATGAATTGAAGAAGAGAGGAAAGAAGGTGGGGAAACTGAGGTACAAGAAGATCGTGAAGATCATAAACTACAACCAGTCTGGTTTCAAGATTGATGAAGACAAGCTGATCCTCTCAAAGATAGGGGAGGTGAAAGTGCTCTTCCACAGACCGTTAGAAGGGGTCGGACTTTCATTGAGGTTTCATGAATTTGTATTCAACCTCTCGTCCTCATTCCCCCTGTCTGGCTCCCCACGCCTAGGTTAGGGAGTGTGGACTCCCAGCCATGACATGGGGAGCCTCATCGAACCCATCCTCCCCCTCACATTGCTCCTCGGGTTCATTGTAGGGCTCTCTTCTACATGATAGTATTAACGACAAAATTTATAAACTTTGCGGTTACTTTTTATCATATGGAACAGATTGTTTTCCGTGGTGTTATAGCCTCGGCGGGCAGGGATAAGTACGGGTATCAGAGGTATACAATAAACGTGCCGAAAAATGTTAGGGATAAGGTTAGTAAAATCGTTGGAAAGGAGGTGATAGTAATTGTTATCTTACCAGATGATGAGGAATAAATTGATAGGGTCTAGGGAAGCTCTCGAAAACTTCCAATTCGTTACTGTGAACGGTAAAGTAATTTTCGAAGATAAGGATAGGGTCATTAGGATTGCTAGGGCTTACTCACAAGTCGTTAAGAGTGCTATTAGGCCATTGTTTGATGGGAAAAGTGTAGACGAGTTAACTAAGGAGTTTTACGACGTTTTACCAAACTACGTTTACCTCGAAACTGCTTTGAAGCAAGCCAAGACAATAGTTGACGGTTTGTTGGAGAGAGAAGACGAAAAGGGTGAGATAATACACGCTAAGGTCAAGAGGTTCTGGTTTGCCAGTAGAGGAAATAGAGCCGATAAGGGGAACAGAAATGTTAAGTTTCACGTTTTGGAAGACCACGTGGAAATTAAAGTTAAAGACCCGTGGGGTAAGTGGGTTCACGGGAAGGCGTACTTCGGTAAAAAGTACTTACCATTACTTTCTGAGCTAGAGTAGTTATCTCGAAGGAAGGAGGAGGGTTACGGTGCTGTAGTAAGTCTCAAGCATTACCCTATGATCCACCTCCAAATCCCACTCTGGCTTTATTTAAAGCACTTCTCTTCGCCGAAACCCAATGGCTATGGTTTGGTTGCCAGTTTCGATTTGAACAGTGATAGGTTGAATGTGATTGTAATTAATAAGGAGAGTAGTATTGTTACTACCAAAACTTGGTGGTATAGCGAGGTAGTTTCCCACGGTTTTCCTAAAGGGAAAGCTATGGCTTTGCGTTTGAATGCTCTATCAGAGTCCCTCAATTTCCTATCAAGGGTTGGCGTTGATTATGTTGTATTTGAGGACTTATTCCTAGTTAAGAAGAGGAAGTTCACTAGGAGTAAGAGCGGTAATAGGAAGGTTTCACGTTTTGCTAAGAAGCAGTTGTTAATTCACGGTGTTATTAAAGCACTTAGGTTGGGTTTCAACGTTGTGTTAGTTAATCCTAAGGGTACTACAAATTCTGAGGATCACGATAGGATAATGAGGGAGAAGGGATTCGACAGGCACACAGCCTCTGCTTACTTAATAGCCTTAAAAGGATTAGGAATGTTAAATGATATCAAATGACATAAAATTCACGGCTTATCGAAAACTGTTGGCGACGGCGAGGTAAAAGGGGTAATAATAAAGAGGAGCGCAACTGGATGGTATGCTATCTTCCAGGTTGAGGCCGAAAGGAAACCTCTCGAGAAAACTGGAAAAGTGGTTGGAATAGACCTAGGAGTGGAGAATCCCGTAACTACCTCTGATGGTGTAGTGGTAGAGAACCCCAAGGTCTTTGATAAGGTCGAGAGGAGGGTAAGGACTTTGCAAAGAACGTTATCTAGAAAGAGAAAAGGGTCTAGAAACTATGAGAAGGCCAGAAAGAAGCTAGCCAAGGTACACGAGCACGTGAAGAATCTCATGAATGACTATATTCACAAGGTAACTTCGTGGCTCGTAGAGCAGTATGATGAGATATACGTGGAAGACCTTGACGTCAAGGAGATGGTTGAGGACAGTGAAAGTAAAGCTTTGAGAAAGCACATTCTTCATGCTGACTTCTCCAAGTTCATGAGCCACCTCTCCTACAAGGCTAGTAGAGCTGGCAGGAGGGTGGTGAAGGTAGACCCGAGGAATACCTCAAGAACATGTGCTAGGTGCGGGTACGTTAAGAAGGATCTGACGTTGGCTGACCGCGTGTTTGTCTGCCCCAGGTGCGGTTGGGTCGCTGACCGTGACTATAACGCTTCTCTAAATGTTCTCCGTGCGGGGTCGGGGCTGCCCTTAGAGCCTGTGGACAGGAGACCTCTGCTATACATCCCCTTCTCAGAGGGGGTGTATAGTAAGTTTCCTGGAAGAAGCAGGAAGTCCTCACCGCGAGGTGGGGATGCCCCGTCCGTGAGGGCGGGGTAGCTCACAGCGTGCGCTTAAGGAGCTCTTCCCTAAGGTCTGCCATTGACTTCGCTAAGCTACCCGCAAAGAGGAGAGCCCACCCGAGCCTCTCGGCATCTAGCGGCGCCCTCTCAAGGCCGCAGCCGCAGTTGCCTATGAAGTACCTGGACTCCTCCAGCAGGCCCTTGGAGGCGAGCCTCCTGCACAGACCCTCGCAGCCCTCATAGGAGGTCGCGAGGCCATCTATTGAGGTCAGCCTGACCACTAGCCCTGCGCAGGCCACGTCGTTGCATGCCGTGACCAGAACCCTCGCCTCCCTCTTCAAGAAAGGTCTACTCCGAGGGCCTTAGCGCGCTCGACGAACTGCCTCCTGAACTCTTCGTTCATCTCCTTAATCCTACTCAGGGCCTCCTTTAGCACGTCCTTTATGTTATAGCCGTCTTCAAGCTGAACGTAAACCTTGATCCTCCTGAAGAGAGGGTGCTCCATCTCATAGTAAGCGTTGCTCACCCCCTTAACGCCAATGAGGGTGGTCGCGAGCAGGTTGCCCATCGTGTGGTCCTCGTTTTCTATCTCCACCACGTAGGTCGTCCCTGTCCTATATATCTTGACGTCATCAGTCAACTCCTGCTACCCCCTCAGCAGGTCGACAGCCTCTCTCCAGCCTGTCAGCGAGGATATTTTATCGTTTTTATCCTTGACGAGGACCCCTTTCCTGAGGCCAGCGTCTATAGTCTCCATAACATCCTTACCTAAGAGCGCCGAGGAAGCCATAACTGCTTTCCTAGCAGACTCGGAGAGCCTGAGCCCGCTCAGCTGAGAGTTGGCCTTTGCGAGCCTCTGTGAGACCTCCTTTACTAGGTCCCTTGGCGCGTCAGTTCTCAGCTCAGGTGGTTCCCACTCTGAGTCATGGCCGAGCTTCCTAAGCACAAAGGCAAGGACATCGAAGGGCCCCCGAAAGCCAAAGCTCTTAAGCTCATCAGCGCTGATAGTGTCCCGGTAGGCTCGTGGCCTCTGGGACCCTAGCACCTCCTTCACTGCCTTCACTATCTCCTTTGAGGACCTCATGGATCCCTGAAACTCCAGGACAAGCTTTCCGTTGACCAGCGAGGCCGATATCACGCTGGCAGGTGCCTTCTCGGCTATCTTATTAATCAGGGTCTCCAGGTCAGAGGTCTCAGGCGGCGCCCTTATGACAACTTTCCTCCTTGAGCTCACTACTGGAACCTCCTTAGAATAAGCCTCCTTACGTCAAGCCTTATCAGCTTTGAAGAGACGAAGGTGGAGAGCTTTCTGCTCTCGACATTACCGCACCTGGGACACTTGAGGGTGCCGTTCTCAAGGGTGAGCATCTCGCCGCACTTAGAGCAAAGGGCGTAGATTACGCCAAACTGAGGTCCCTTTATGCTGAGCAGGTAGGGACTTATGGTACTCATAACCCTGGCTATTACTATGTCGTTTGGCCTCACGTAGTTGAGCATATCGTCTATATGCTCAACTCCGACGCTCTCAGGGGTTATAACTCCATCGAGCACGCCGGAGTACTCTATGAAGCCCCCTGGCCTTGGCTCTAGGGCAACCTCACCATAGATGTCAACGAACGCCAAGTTCTCCTTAACCTGCGTTACCAACCCCAACACCGTGGCGCCCTTCCTGGGTCCCTTAACGTTTCTCCTGGTGACGACGCTGGCCACCTTGGCCTGGTTGTCCAGCTTAAGTCTGCCCACTGCTGACGCCCTTAGCACGCCCATCTGCTGGTCTACATAGACGCTCTGACCCTCTGAGTACTCCTCGATCACCGCTATAACGTCCCCTGGAACCACGCGCTTAGGCTCTTGCGAGTTCAACTATGTCCACCTTTATCCGCCTGACCCTGCTCCTGTGGTGCGGCATAGCCGCAGGTATAAGGAAGTCGTGCGTCCCTAAAAAGTTGAGCGAGTACCCCCTTGACGTGGCAAGCCTGGTGTGGAAGTCTAGGTTGCCTGACTTGACAAGAGCCACTATTTCCTTGGCCTTAAGGCCCATAGCGTACTCCATGAACTCCCTGTCAGCTCCCCTCCTCCAGACTCCAAATGGGGGGTTCATTACTATGACGTCTATAGAGCCGGCGCGCAGGGGGCCTATGTCGCTGCCTATCCAGGCTGGCACGAAGAGCAGGCCCCAACTAACGCCAAGCCTCTGCGCAGAGTATGCACAGGCCTCCCCAAACCTCTGATCAAAGTCAACAGCTATTGACCTGGCAGCGCCTAGCAGCAGGGACGCTATTGCTATCCTGCAGGTTCCTGAGCCGAGGTCTGCAACAGCAGCCCCATCAAGTAGCCCCTTCCTGAGAGGGGCTGAAAGCATATCTATGACGAGCTCTGCTGGAGTCGTGTACTGCTCAAGCCCCTGAGATGGGGCCTCTATGCGCGGCACCTCCCTCTCAAGTAGCACCTTCAGTCTACTCAGCTTGACCTCCAGGTCGCCCCCTCATAGGTGACGTGCGGGGAGCTGTTATCACTCTTCCCGTAGGTGACAGTAGCTGGTATGAGCTGTTAACGTTGTGAAGGCCTGCCTATAATACGTCAAGTTCGTTGAATGCGATCACGGTACGCCGTCTGTGCATCAAAGTCCGCGTAAGCGGCGTGAATGAGAGGTTTACCATGGGAACCTGTAAGGCGAAAGAGCCCTCATGAGCGCCATAAAGGCCTCCCCAGGGGTTAAGACGGGCTTCTGGTAATCGTTAAAGTCATCTATCGGCAGCCTGGGGCAGCTGGTTACTACAAAGGCCTGATACCAGTCGCTGTCAAAGTTGGCCAGCGTTAACCTGTCAAGGAGACCAGCGTAGATCTCTATATAACTCACGCCACGCCTCTTCATCACGTTCTCAAGGGCGCTGACCACCCATGGCCTGTTTTGGCCTGTCTTGGTTCCGACTATAACGCCCCAACGGGAAGCATCCATAGCCTGTGAGACCCTGAAGAGCCTTGAAGCGTAGAGCCTCTCGCCTGCCCCCGTCAAATCCTTCACAGAGTCCCTGGTGACATCAAGTTGTATCACGGGCTTAAGTGTTGCCAGGTAAAGCCCTAGCGCGTGGAACTCGCCAGAGCTCACAATTACAAAGCCATCAACACGCCTTGGCACGAAGCTGTAGTCGCAACCTATCACCTGGCCCTCCTCGTAGTACTCCGCTGGACCGCGAAAGGTGACTGTTTCAACGCCATTGCGCCTGAGGAACTCGAGGACCTTGCTGTAGGCAGGCTCGTATTGAACTGTTGTAGCTAAGGCCACCCTTGTGAGGCCCCTTGCTCTGATAACGTTGAGCAGAGCGCCGAGAGTTTGCTCATTGGGCAGGCCCTTAAACCTGGCCTGTATGAACATCACCTTGACCCTGCCCTTTGGGTTCACGTTCACCCTGTCGCCGAGGTAGTCCGGATACGGAGTGTGACCGACGTGAAGTATAGCGTCTATGTCATTAAACTGCAGAAGCTCCTGGTAATGCAGGTCACATGCCCCAAACACGCTGTCACCCTGAACCACGACTGTGGCGCCTGTGTACTCAGAGACGCAGCCTGCAATGATGTTAGAGTACTGCTTCAGCCCGTCAGGCAACTGGAGCATGGCCTTCAGGCCGCTAAGTTTAAGCCTAAGCCCCTCAGGTACCTCGAGGTAGTAGGGGATATCGCCGCACTCCAGCCTCATAAAGCATCTACATTGGTACAGCGCAAGGAGGTTATAACCTGAAATAGATATTTGAGGGACCTTGCCCCAAGAGCCTCGCCCTTCAGGGCGGGGAGGAGGTCAGCCGAGAGCCTCATAGACTTATATCTTCCCTCCCTATAATAGCGTTTCCATCAGATGGGAGCCGCTTGAAACGCTGCTAAGAGTCTCAGCGAGCCTTTGAGGCTCACAGCTGAGGGATCCACGCCTTTGCTGACTGCCGTTAACCCTCCTCCTCTGACGAGCTCTCTGAGGCGGCGCCGTGCTCCCTCTTAGGCGGCTCCCTCCTCATGTCTAAAGCCCTTGTTGCATGAGCTAATATGTGCGCGACCAGGTCCTCTGGTGAAGCTAGTCTGGCTCTTCTGCAGATAGGGCACAGGAGGAGACCTGAGGCAGCATCTAAGTACGCTCTAAACCTAGACCCTGCGTACTCTACTACGACCTCCTTCAGGCCCTCCTCTGTCACGCGGCCCGCCAAGCCCCTTCTAGCAGGAAGCCTTATTTACACTGGTCGCCCCCGCTTTTAAGGGGCCTATGATATAGCTGACCTGCTCCGAGTTAGAAGTGAGGAGCACCGATCTCACTGAGGCCCCTCGTTAGAGGAAGCCTTAGCTTCCTCTACGGTGACGGCACTGGCGCTGAGCCTACTGACCCTGTGAGCCATGTCGAGCAGAAGCCTGGATCCCATGTCAAGGGCATTCGCCCCCTCCTCAGTTATCCTGTACATGCCGTCAGGAGTCTTCTCTATGAGACCGTCCTTCTCAAGCTTGTAGACAACAGTATAAAGAGTCACTGTAGGAGGGCTGAATGAAAATTTCTGCCTTATAATCTTCTTGAGGTGGTAGGGGTACGTAGGGCCTTCTCTTAGCGTTGCCAGGACGTAGATCCACAGGGTCCTCACCGTCATGTTTATCAAGAGCCTGTTTATCGCCTTGTTAACGCCCCCCTTCTTGTCCTGTCCGTTCAAGTCAGCTGCACCTTATTACTCTAGACTAGCTGCAGAGTTAAAATAGGCGAAATCATTTAATAGCCTTCTGATACGAGAAACTCCTGGCGCGGGGGTGCCCGAGCCTGGTCAAAGGGGTCGGGCTGAGGGCCCGATGGCGTAGGCCTGCGTGGGTTCGAAGCCCACCCCCCGCACCACCTCTGCAAAAAGCTCAACAGATTGCTGGCCCTGAGCGCCTGCGCGCTCTTAAAGGAGGAGCTAAATCTCAGCCCGACTTACTCTTCTCCTTAAGTCTGCTCACCAGCGCCTCAGCCTTCTCAGCCACCTCGGAGTCCCTTTTCTCGTATTCGTAGTAGCCTATCAGGTCATAGAACTCCTGTCTGCTCATGAGCCTGTCAAGCACGTACTTCTGCGTCCCCTTCTCCCTCAGCTCTAGCAGCACGTCCTTCATGGCCTTCATGGCTGCCCTGAACGTAGTCACCGGGAATATGACGAACCTGTACCCGGCCTCCTCAAACTCCTTGGCAGTTATGTAAGGCGTTTTGCCGAACTCTGTCATGTTTGCCAGCAGGGGCGCCTTGACCTTCCTAGCGAACTCCTTGAACTCGTCCAGGTCGTGAAGGGCCTCCGGGAAAATGACGTCAGCGCCAGCCTCAACGTACATCTGGGCCCTCTCTACTGCGGCGTCAAGGCCTTCGACCTCACGGGCGTCCGTCCTGGCCACTATCACTATGTCATGGCGCCTGGCCTCCGTGGCCGTAATTATCTTCTTTATCATCTCATCAGGCGGCACCACGTGCTTTCCAGCCAGGTGGCCGCACTTCTTGGGCAGCACCTGGTCCTCTATCTGAACCGCTGCGGCGCCGGCCTCCTCAAGCTCCTTAACAGTCCTGTACACGTTTATGGCCTCCCCGAAGCCCGTGTCAGTGTCGACTATCACTGGCAGGTCCACGACCTCCATTATTCTCCTGGTGGCGTCGAGGACCTCGCTGAACGTTATTATGCTCAGGTCGGGCATCGCAAGGCTTCCCGTGAGGGCGGCCCCTGAGAGGTAGATGGCCTTGAAGCCCACGCTCTCCGCCAGCAGCGCTGATGCTGGATCAAAGACGCCAGGAACCACAGTTATTCCAGGGCCCTTCGTGAGCTCCCTTAGCCTTAGGGCTGGGTGTACGTCACTCCTCTTCCTGTAGTAGTATGCCATTTAGCTGAACCCCACGGCCTCAGCCGCGGGCTAAAGTAATTAGCTTTTGAAGAGGCGGAGTAAAGTCCTCCTGGTCCACGGGCGGCGCAGCGCTCTCCAAGCCCTAGGACTTGTTACAACTGAAAGCCTCGCCCCTCAGGGCGGGGAGGAGGTCAGAAGCACTACGCCCACTGCACTTAATAACCTCAAGGGCAACAAGGCCTCTGGTGAGGGGTATGGGTGGCAGGCAGAGGACGACACTCTTCAGTACAAAGGAGCAGAGAGGCCAAGAGCAGCGCAGGAGTAAGGGCAGTAAGGAGGAAGGCAGCCAGTCTTGATAAGCCCTCCCTGGCCCTCGCCCAGGAGGAGGCAGAGGCTCTTAGTTTTGTTACCTGCTAGCGTGCTGAGCGTGGAGCAGGACCTCAGGGACAAGACGTATAAGGCTGGAATTATATCGCGCGCCCTTGCCATCTTTAGGGTTGACGAGGTTCGAATATACCTTGATGAGGACTCCACAAAGGATGACCAGGAGCTCCTGGCCGAGCTGCTAAGCTACCAGGTAGTTCCGCCTCACCTCAAGAAGAAGGTCGTGGGGATCAGCAATAATCTAAAATATGCTGGTGTTATGCCGCCGCTGAACCTCCCTAACCATATGCCTCCGAAGCAGCCGAGGGTCGGTGATATTATAGACGTCCTCATAACCTCTAAGAAGGGCGCTGAGTGCAGTGCCTACCTAGGCGACGCGGGCGAGGGCACCCTAAGGCCCTGCACTGTCGACAAGGGCAGCATAGTTACGGTCAGGGTGACAGGCGTTAGTAAGGAGCTTACGCTTGAGCCTTCCTCCTGGGGCAACATTTACACGGGTTACACCATCAAGAGGTCTGGGAGGCTCATAGATGAGCTCCAGAAGCTGAAGTCTGAGGGATTCTCTATAATAGGCACGAGCAAGTACGGCACCACGAGCTATAGCATTCTCAAGGACCTGCCCAAGAGGCCAGTTACGCTTGTCGTGGGAGGGCCTAAGTCTGGACTCCTTCAGTACTCGCCGGAAAGGCTCTATGATATTATAGTAAACGCCGCACCCCTGCAGGGCACGGAGACCGTTAGAAGCGAGGAGGCGCTGCTCGCGTCCCTTACAATACTGAACGCCTTCTTACCCTAGTGGGGGCTGCGCGGCGCCCTTAAATCTCATACCCTCTTCATATAACTGCCTGAAGGACTCCAGCCTCTGAAAAAGTCTGACCTCCTCCCCGCCCTGTAAGGGCAAGGCTTGTCGTTCATCTTGTTAAGCCTTCATGTGGGAAGGCTGAAGACTTATTATCTTCTTCGCGCAGCACAGGAGATGGGATGATCTGGAACTCGGGAACAGACCCCTCTGGGGGATGGTGAGTGCATGGCTTCTGACCGATGCTCCTCCCTGAAGGGGAAGGTTGCCCTCGTCACAGGAGGAGACAGAGGCATAGGAAAGTCCATAGCGCTTAAGCTTGCAGGCCTAGGAGCCGACGTAGCTATAACTTACAGGAAGAGGTCCGAGGAGGCCGCAAAGACTGTTAACGAGCTAAGGGGGCTAGGAGCTAGGTCAACTTACATCAAGATGGACCTTGGATCAAGGGATGAGATTAAAAGGGCTGTCACGACTACAGCTGAGGAGCTGGGCAGCGTCGACATCCTTGTTAACAACGCTGGCGTGGGCTACGCCTCAGAGTTCACTAACATAACCCCGGAGCTCTGGCAGGCCCAGATAGACTATGACCTGACGGGCCCCTACGTACTTGCAAGGGAGGCCTTAAACTACATGATGCCGAGGGGATGGGGCAGGATAGTTTTCATTTCAAGCGTTGCCGGTCTCTATGGCGTCGAGTTCCTCGCGGCCTACTCTGCGGCCAAGTCAGGCCTTATAGGGCTCGCCAGGTCGCTGGCCGTGGAGGTTGCCCCGAAGAACATAACAGTTAATGTCATCGCGCCAGGCTTCGTGTCAACCAGGCTCGGCCTCAGCTACTTTGAGTGGCTTGACAAGAGGTCTGGGCAGCCCGGCTCACTGCAGAGGTATCTGGCTGCAATACCGCCACATAGGCTCGTGACCCCTGAGGAGGTGGCGTCGGTTGTGGCCTTCTTGGCTAGCCCTGAGGCCAGCGGCGTAACAGGCCAGGTAATAGTTGTTGACGCGGGGGCCTCCCTGGGCACAAGGGCCCTCGGCGGAGGTCAGCCCTAGGAGGCTGGGCCCTAAGGCCTGCTGCAAAGAGGATGGTGCTAGTAGTAACTCTGTTCTGTGACTTTTGCTAACATGCTTTAGAAAGCAGGTAAATGAAAAACCCTGCACCTCATAGCCCTGAGCTTGCTCCCTGCGACTGCCTCTGCGGCGTTTGCCCCAGAGGGAGCCTATGTATATAGCCGCAGACCAGGCACCTTCTCACTATATACTTGCGCTTTCCTTCAGACCTGACCCTAACTCTGGCCGTAACGCCGGGAATCAGAGTGACGCCACACCCCTTACAGAAGGACCTCTTAATGTCGAGCGGGAGCCTCACCCTGGTGACCTGGGAGATCCTGAGTATCACACTGTTTACGTGCGAGGAGTAAGCGTAGTCGCCTCTAAGCGCTGCGTCAAAGGAGATCTTTGAAAGCCTGATGGCCTCTTCTACTACTAAGTCCTCGTCCTCCCTTTTACGCCTCTGACTCCGTGGACTTCTCCTCAACTTTCTTCAGCTGCCTCTTATACATCTCCAGCAGCTCCTGCTCCGTAGTCGCGTCCTCAGGTCCTTTATCGTCCCTCCACCTTATAAACCTTGGGAACCTTATCGATATGCCGGCGCCCTTCCTTACGGTATCCATGCAGCACGTATGGGCCGGGGACAACGTGAGCTCGGCGCCTATAACCTCAGCCACCTTCACTGGCTCAAGCCACACGTCAGCCTCTATCGATGAGATGACCCTTGGGTGCCTGTGATCTATTACGTGCGGCTTAAACATATCGTACATGCCGTTAATGTCGGCATCTGTGAAGCCGGTCCCCACCTTGCAGACGGTCTTAAAGACGTCGTTGTCAGGGTCATACGCTGCCAGCAACAGCGTGCCCAGCTTGCCGCCGCGCTTGCCCTTCCCGTAGAACGCCCCAACCACCACCAGGTCGACGGTGTCGGTCATCTCGCTCCTGTAGTCGCGCTTAAGCTTGACCCAGAGCCAGCCCCTCACACCGGCCCTGTATGTGCTCTCATCATGTATAGCCTTTATCATGACGCCCTCGGCGCCATCTGATATGGCCTGAAGGAAGAAGTTCATTATCTCGTCCGGGTCGGAGCTCTCTATGTAGTTGCTCATTACTACCCTCTCGTTAGGTTGCACTATGGACTCAAGCGCCTTCCTCCTGTAGGGCAATGGTTTGGTAGTGAGGTCCTCGTCGTCCTTCATCATTATGTCAAAGAGGAATAGCCTCGTAGGTATCTCTTTCATCATCTTGTCTATGTCGTACTTCCTCCTCCTCTGCATGAGCTCCTGGAACGGCCTCAGCTCCCCTGTGTCAGGATCTATGGCAACTATCTCGCCCTCGATTATAGCCCTCTCAGCCTTTATTGCGTCCTTAACGCCCTCCACGACGTCAGGGTACATCGACGTTATATCCTCCATTCTCCTTGAGAATATCTTCACCTTGTCGCCGTCCTTATGTATCTGGCCCCTCTCACCATCGTATTTATACTCCACATAGGCCCTACCGCCCACCTTAGCCAGTATCTCCTTGGCGTCGCTGGCCCTCTCGGCTAGCATCGGCCTTATGGGCGTCCCCACCTCAGGCTTGAGACCCTTGAGAGCCTCAACGCCCTGCTGGGCGACTATCCTAGCTATCTCGCCCAGGTCCGCCCTCAGGTTGTAGGCCCTCTCAACCACATCTCTGACAGCTGTCGTGCCCCCATAGGCCACCGAGAGAGCGTCAAGTATTGTAGCATCCCCTATCCCGAGCCTTAGCCTGCCCTCGACGAACCTCACTATGTACCTGGCCTCTATGGGCTTAGCGTCCTTGAGGAGCCCAGCCAGGGTCTTAAGTTTCAGGTCCCTGCTGCTCTCCCCTGTGGCGTAGGCTATCTTCATGAATGAGTCGAAGACCCTGCTCACTGTGAGCTGCTCCGAAGCGCCTCCCATAAACGCCAGGAGGCTGCTCTTGATGTGTCCTCCCGTCTGGGCCAGCTGCTCAGCGACCTTGCCAGGGTCGCCCAGCTTATCGACCAACCTCTGAACATCGCTTTCGCTCTTGCCATAAGCCATAGCCATGGATTGCACCAGCAGCTTGTCGCCGACGCCGAGCTCCGGTATGCCCTTCCAGTCAGGCCCTAGCTTGCCCTGTATCATGTAAACGACTTTATCAATTACGTCGGCCGGCGTCCTCTTAAGGAGGCCTGCAAGCAGCTGGGTTAGCTGAATTCTTGAAGTTACGCCCTCCATGGAGCTGAAGGCATTAGCTACCTCCTCAAATGGCATATCAGCGTTCATTGGCCCCCTGTTAGTATAATGAGCCTGCGGAGTTAAAACGCAGGAGGCTTGGCCCTGACATCCTCCTCGCCCTTCAGGGCGAGGCTTTCAGTTGTAAATTCCTCTGAAGAAGCTCTCAGGGGAACTCGTCGCTGACGTCCGCTGGTTTATGGTTACTTCCTCGCCGAGGCGCTTGGCAAAGCGTGCGCTGCAGAACGCCGAAGCGCCGGGGGTGGGATTTGAACCCACGCGCCCCTGGTGGAGCAACGGGTCTCAAGCCCGTCCCCTTGGGCCGCTCGGGCACCCCGGCGCCATACATCTTTACGCGCGCACCTCTAAAAACCGTTTCCCCGTGAGAAGGCCTAGACGGTTAATCTACGCTATGACTGTCGTACAAAGTGAAGAAACACTTGCTTGCAGCCGATTTGAGAAACTCGGCAAAGAGCTATGACTTATCTACCCGACTTTATCTCGATATAAACGTCGCTTGGAACCTGTATCCTCATCAGCCTCTTCAGCACCCTCTCATCGGCCTCTATGTCTATTAGCCTCTTGTGTATCCTCATCTCCCAGTGCTCCCAGTGCTTGCTGCCCTCCCCATGGGGGAGCCTGAATATTGGAACCTCGAGCCTCTTGGTGGGGAGGGGTATTGGCCCCCTCATGGGGACCCCTGTCTTCTCAGCTATGTCCTTTATCTGTGCCACTACCTGCTCTAGGCTCTTGGCGTTGGTACTCCAGAGCCATATCCTTAAGTTAAACGCCATGGCTGGCACCGCTTCACTTCTTGGTCTCCACCTTAGCCGGCTTCACGTCAGTCACTACGCCTATTCCGATGGTCCTGCCCATGTCCCTCATGGCAAAGCGGCCAAGCTGTGGGAAGTCGCTGAACTTCTCAATGACCAGCGGCTTTATTGGCTTGAACTTCACTATAGCTGTGTCGCCGGCCTTTATGAACTGCGGGTTCTGCTCTATTGGGTTGCCTGTCCTGGGATCCAGCTTAGCGACTATCTCAGTTATCCTGCAAGCAACGGAGGCCGTGTGGACATGTAGCACTGGGGTGTAGCCAACAGCTATGGCACTCGGGTGCCAGACCACCACAACCCTGGCGGTGAACTCCTCAGCCACGGTGGGCGGGTTGTCGGTCTTGCCAATTACATCGCCTCTCTTGACCTGGTTCTTATCAATGCCCCTTAGGGCCACGCCCACGTTGTCTCCGGGCTCGGCCTGTGGCAGGTCCTGGTAATGCATCTGTATGCTCTTTACGTCGCCTACTATGCCAGCGGGCATTACTATCACTTTGTCGCCCGGCTTCAGCACACCCGTCTCAACTCTGCCTGTGACCACGGTGCCAGCTCCAGGTATGCTGAGGACGCTCTGTATAGGCAGCCTCAGGGGCTTGTCGACAGGCTTCGGCGGGACCTTCAGGTTGTCGAGGGCCTCCACGAGTGTTGGCCCCTTGTACCAAGCCATGTTGGGGCTCCTCTCCAAAATGTTCTCTCCAGTCCAGGCGCTAACCGGTATGAACGGTATAGTGTCCACGTTGTATCCAAGGCCCTTCAGGAACTTCTTCATGGTATTAGTTATCTCATCGTACCTCTGCTGGCTGTAGTTCACGTCGGGAGCGTCCATCTTGTTCACGGCCACTATGAGCTGCTCGATGCCCAGAGTCCTGGCCAGTATGGCGTGCTCCCTGGTCTGGCCCTCAGCGCTCATGCCGGCCTCGAACTCTCCCTTCCTGGAGGAGACCACCAGCAGGGCCGCGTCAGCCTGGCTGGCGCCGGTTATCATGTTCTTAACGAAGTCCCTGTGGCCTGGCGCGTCTATTATAGTGAAGTAGTACTTCTTGGTCTCGAACTTCATGAAAGAGATATCTATAGTTATACCCCTCTCCCTCTCCTCCTTCATCTTGTCGAGGAGCCAGGCGAACTTAAAGGACTCCTTGCCAGCCTGCTTGGCCTGCTCCTCAAGCTCCTGCATTATCTTAGGGTCAATCGCCCCCAGCCTGTAAAGCAGGCTGCCTGTGAGCGTGCTCTTGCCATGGTCTATATGCCCTATCACTACCAGGTTAAGGTGTGGCTTCTCGGGCATTACGTTTCACCTCTTCATACAGCCCACAGCTAGTGAAGTGAGCGGGATTTAAAAATACAGCTGAAGGTCTCCACGTGCACCAAGGAGCTGTTTATCTTGAGCTGAGGGCTATCCTCTCTATCTCCTCCTTCTGTTTTATAGCATAGCTTGACGCGTCACCCTTGGAGGCCGCTATTATCTCGGCCGCCAGGCACTCCTCAATGCTCTTAGAGGAGCCGAAGGCGCATAGCCTTGCGCCCTCAGCTATAAACCTCAGGGCCAGGTCAACCCTCCTCTGAGCCGAGACGTCCACGGAGACCCTGTAAATTATGCCACCGTACATGATCCTGGTGGTCTCCTCCCTCGGGGCGGCGTTCTCTATAGCCCGGACAAGTACCTGCAGTGGGTTTTCACCAGTCTCTAGGTTTATTATCTCGAAGGCCGCCTTAACTATGTTATATGCGAGGGCCTTCCTGCCGCCGTTCCTGCCTGGCTGCATAAGCCTGTTCATAAGCCTCTCCACTATAGGAACCTCGGCCTTCCCAAACCTCCTGTGCTCGTGCCTCCCCCCTGTGTGAGGCAACACCACTGGTCTTAGGCTTATATACTTCTTCAGGCTCGGGTCCCTAACCTCGACGTCCCTCCAGCTCCACCTGTCGAACAGCCTGAGGCCGCTGATGTTCCCAACCTCTGAGAGGTCTGGCAGCTTCACCTGCTCAGCCATGTATGCACCCCCTGAAGCATTACTCAGGCGGTTTTTAAGCGAACTTCGGCATCCATGGCCTTTAGCTAGTGCTGCAAGTTGCATTTAAGAGTCTTGGTTTTACAGAAGTTACGGGGCGCCAAAGGCTTGTCAGAGAATGAGCTGCTGAGAGTGAAGTACGTACAGCCGTTCTATAAGCTCGTCCAGGACGTAAGCGGCGCTGGGGCTTACATAGTGGGCATCTCGCTCCTTCTTGAGGACGGCGAGGAGTTCACAATGGTTAACATACCAGTTGACGTCGCTGAGGCCATAAAGATACTTAATGAGGGCGAGCTGCCGCCAAGGAGGCAGAGCATCTACACGTTCCTCTCCTCACACGAGGACTTCAAGGAGAGTCTCAGGAAGACCCTAAAGAGGGTCGTCATAGATGAGGTCGAAATGGAGACTGGCGTCTACACGGCTACTGTCGAGTTCGAAGATGGAGGCATCAGCATAAGCGTCAAGATGATACCCAGCCATGCCATTTATCTGGCCCTGATAAGCGATAAGCCTATCTATGTCAACAAGAAGCTCGTCGAGATGGAGAGCCGCGAGGGCGGCGAGGGGGAAGGGGAGGAAGGACAGCCTTAAGAGAAGGATTATTAAAAAAGTTTACCTCTTCACCTTCTGCTTCTTGCCCTTCCACAGGGCGTCCAGCGAGACGCCGTTAACAGCTATTACCTTGTACTTGACCCCAGGGATATCACCCATGGCTCTTCCCTTAGGACCTCCTATACCCTCTATTATAACCTCGTCATGCTCGTCTATGTAAAGTATGCCACCGTCCTTAGGAACGAATGCCGTAACAACCTTCTTGTTCCTAACCAGTTGCACCCTGACGCACTTTCTCAGGGCTGCGTTGGGCTGCCTTGATGGTATGCCTACCTTCTCCAGGACTATGCCGCGCGCCATGGGAGCACCTTCAAGCGGGTCGTACTTCTCCTTAAGCTTCAGCATCCTTATCTTGAACTCACTCTTGGCCCACTTGAACCTCAGCCTGCTCTTCCTCAGCTTGCGGGCGGCGAAGAGACCGTTCGGCCCCTCGGGCATCGCTTAATCCCCTCACTCAGCGCCTAGTGCGCATTTAAAACCTCTACTCTCACCTTATGACTACCTTGTCTACGTTAAACAGCTTTAGAAGTACCACTCTGGCCCTCTTCACGTTCCTGCCGTCCTTACCTATTGCCTTGCCCTTCTCGTCGTCCTTCACCTTGACATAGATAACCTTGCCGTCACCCTTGTCAACGACATCTACCTTAAGGACCGAGATCCCTGGGAAGAGGTTCCTTACCATTGACTCTAGGTCAGGCGCATACCCTATTACCTCAACGTTCTTGTTCAATATTTTCGAGAGGGTCTTCACGTTCCTGCCGTCCTTACCTATTGCCTTGCCCAGGTCATTCTTGTCAACAAGGTAAAAGAGCCTGTTGCTCTCTGCATCCTCTATCGCCCTATAAACCATGGCACCTGTTATATCTTGGAAGAGCGAGATAAAGCGAAGCTCCTCTAAACTTATTCTGTCCCCCTTACCGTTATCAGCCTGAGCCACCATGACCCCCCTACTTAGCGCTCTCCATAACTTCAAGTATCCGTGAGTCGCCAGGGTCCAGCACAGCTATAATTGAGACCTTAAATGGCTTTCCTAACAGTGAGCCGAGGTCCGCTGAGGTGCCCTTGTAAACATAAACTGGTATGCCGTTTATTTTAGCTGTTGAGTCTATGAGCCCTCTTACCTTAGGCTCCGCGTTATCTGCTAATATTATGCCCTTGACCTGGTTTCTTAGAAGCAGCTTGACAGCCTTACGGCTGCCGAGGCTAAGTTTCCCGCTCTTCGCCACAGACTTAAGCTCCCTCTCGAAGGCTGCCTCAGACACGGTGCCCCCCTCTTTTAGCCTGAACTACTTGGAGTTTCCTGCTGGACTACCTTGGGCTGGAGAGATTTAAGAGCGTTAATGCCTACTGATAACATCACGACGCCCGTGCCTACCTTAGGCGGGAGCCCGGCTGTTATGTTCTCCGTCACACCTTCAAACTTCTCCCTATCACCCCTTATTGCAGCACTATAGAGCTGGTTAACCGTTACCTCGAACGCTGCACGCGCTATCACGCTTGGCTTTTCGCCTACAACGCCCAGCCTGCCTATCTGCCTTATCTTGCCAGTCCACGTCATAATGTCGGCTACTAGCATCACGTGCCTTACGTCAATGTCGAGGCCTGAGTTCTGAAGGACGTCCATTATCTCCTTTATTATGGCGTTTCTGGCGGCCTCTATTCCAAGCACATCAGCTATCTCATAGACGCTGTTGGTCTCCACTCTAGTAGGGTCGACGCCATCAACCCTCATCACCTCGGCAAGGTTGCTGCCCTCGGCGACTATCACGTATTCCTTCTTGCCAGTCTTCTCATCAACGTGCTCCTGTATGACTGTTCTCTTAATGCCCTTAATGCCCTTAACGTACCCCTTCTTTATCTTAGCTAATATCTCTTCATAGCTGCGCAGGTCGTAGAGGGCCTCGTCAGGCAGAACGCTCTCACTTGCAACAAGCTGTATAGTGCTCTCATCATCACTCCAGCTCACCTCGCCCAGCTTGAGCCTCTCAAAGGCCTCCATCAGCTCATCCTTGCTGATGCCTCTATCAGACATCATCTCAGGGTCAAGCTTTATAATGAACGTCCTATCGCCCAGCGTGTAGCTCACTTCGTCAACTATGTTCCCTATCGTCGTGTACTCTATGTCCCTTGCTATCCTGCGCGCCACCTCTAAGTTATCAGCGTATTTCTCCTCAAGGTAGATCCTCATCAGTGGTGTTGAGGGCTCATGCCTGGCGTCAACTATCTCTATAAGTCTTGGGAGTCCGAGCGTCACGTCGAACTCCATCAGGCCTGCGTAGTGGAACGTCCTGAGGGTCATCTGAGTGCCAGGCTCACCTATCGACTGGGCTGCGACCACTCCTACAGCCTCACCTGGCTGTACCATGGACGCTATGTAGCTTCTGACAGCCTCCTCTATGGCCTCTATCTTTTGCCTAATCGTGAGGTCTTGGCTCTCTGCAACCTTAGAGTAGAGCTCTTCGTAAAGGCTCGGCGGAAGTATTGACCTAGCGGCCTCCAGCTTGCTCTTCAATAGCTCGCCGCCCTCGTCGCCCTCTGCCTCCTTCTTCCTGGACCTCCTAGTCCTCCTGCTTGATGCGGCGTCAGGCATCTCGCCTCACCCCCTCACCTTGATCCTCTCAACGATTCTGTCAATGTTGACGGCCTTCCCGTGATATGTCTTCTGCGGGTCCACCCCGTCCTCGCCATACTTAAATTGAACGATGCTGCCCTCTGAGTCCCTCACGGTGCCGTCATAGGCAACGTAGAGGTCCTGGAGAGCATTTATGAGCCTCCTCTGCATGTAGCCGCTCTGTGAGGTCTTCAGCGCCGTGTCGACCAGGCCTTCCCTACCGCCTGCAGCGTGGAAGAAGACCTCGTGAGGCCTCAGCCCATCCATGAAATTACCCACGACAAAGCCGCGCGCCTCAGGCGAGAGATCGCCTGGCTTAAAGTGCGCCAGCGTGCGCGTCCTAAAGCCCCTCACTATCCTTCTACCTCTCACCGTCTGCTGCCCAAGCATTGCAGCCATCTGAGTTATGTTGATGTCGCTGCCCCTAGCACCCGTCCTGGCCATTATAAAGGCATTGTTGAATGGGTTCATGTAGCTTATGGCCACCTTACCGGCGTCGTCCCTCAGCTTCTGCAGCCTCTGTATTATCTTCAGCTCAAGGCTCTCCTCCAGGGTCCTGCCAGGTATTATCTCAAGCGTGCCGTTCCTATATTGCTCTATAAGCCTCATGACGTCGGCCTTAGCCTCCTCAGTCATCTTCTCTATCCTCTCCTTGGCCTCCTCCGGTATCTCTATGTCACTCGTGGAGATTGTGAAGCCCCTGAGCTCGAGCATCCTTATGAACATCCTGTACGCGGTGTCCAGCAGCTCCCTCGCTGCGGCGTTGCCGTACTCCAGCGCTATGTAGTGAAGCACGCTCTCCGGCTGCTCGGCCCCTATGGCGTTCTTATCTAAAACTCCCTCTAGGAGCCTGCCGCCTCTGACCACTATATACGAGTCGTAGAAGCAGTCATCTCTGTCGCACTTCAGGTCCCCTGCATTTATCTTAGCCCTTCCCCTGAAGTTGAAGTCCGATGGCATAAAGAGACTTACTAGCTGCTTCCCTGTCCACAGCGGCCGCGGTCTCAGTATAGCAGGCTCTGGCAGCTCCCTGGTGTAGCCTGCGGCGGCGAGCAGCTTATTAGCTGTCTCCCTGTCCAGCAGGGTAGTCTTAACGGTCAGCAGATAGGAGCCACTTATGTAGTCCTGCCTGCCGCCTATAATTGGTCCTCCGTACCTCGGCGTCAGTATGTGGTTCTCAACGAGCAACAGGTTTAGCGCCTCTGCACGTGCCTCCTCAAGTCTTGGCACGTGGAGGTTCATCTCGTCGCCGTCGAAGTCAGCATTATAAGGCGCACATACAAGCAGGTTGAGCCTGAAGGTCCTGCCAGGCATCACCCTTACCTTGTGACCCATTATTGACATCCTGTGCAGGCTCGGCTGCCTGTTGAAGAGCACAATATCACCGTCGACTAAATGCCTCTCAACTATGTCGCCAACCTCGAGGCTCTCGGCCAGCTGCCTGAGGTTGCGCTGGTACCTCAGGTCAAGCTTCATGCCCTCCCTCTTCTTGTAAACTATGGTAGCCCCAGGCCAGTTGTTGGGTCCGTTGAGGACGTACCTCCTGGCCTCCTCTATGTTGAACCTAGTGACTACCATGGGTACTGTGAGTATCTTGGCTACCTCTATAGGCACTCCAACCTCGTCTATGCTGATGAGCGGGTCAGGTGATATGACGGTTCTTGATGAGAAGTTAACCCTCTTGCCGTTGAGGTTCCCCCTGAGCCTACCCTCCTTGCCCTTGAGCCTCTGGGCCAACGTCTTCAGCTGTTTCCTGCCCCTGTGAGACAGCTGGTAGATGTTGGGCAGCTCGTTGTCTATATAAGCGGCTATTACATTTTGCAGGGCCTGCCAGGCCTCCTCAATCATGGACTCAGGCGCGCTTGAGGAGATAAAGTTCTTGAGCCTCTCGTTCTGCCTGACTATTTCAGCCAGGGCATGCGTTAGGTCGTCCTCAGCCCTTGAGCCACTCTCCATAGTTATTGAGGGCCTGACCGCAAGCGGTGGCACCGGCAGCACCGTGAGCACTGCCCACTCTGGCCTTGCTGACTCAGGGTCCCAACCCAGGAGCTCAACGTCGTCATGTGGTATCTTCTCTAGTCTCTCCCTAACGTCACTTGGTGTCAGTCTTACCTCGCCCTCGGGTCTGACCTCGTAGAAGTTGTACGGCTTAACAAACTTGATCTTATATTGCTTAGCACCGCAGTGCGGGCACTCCGAGACTGACGAAGCCTCCTTTATGACTTCGTCTATGAAGACCTCAGCCAGCACTGGCCACTTATCCTTAAGCCTCCTGTAGACGCTCAGCATGTAGGCTGCTCTCTGCGGTGGTATGAGTATTCTGCCGCAGCTCCTGCACGTGGCCTGAAGGAGCTGGTAGATCTTATCACCAAGGTGCGGCAGCACGACGGGCCTGGCGAGGTCTATCTTGCCGAAGTGGCCCGGGCAGTCCTGCCTCGTGTTGCCGCACACGGGGCACCTCTCGCCGGGCTCTATGGCGCCGAAGTGGGGGTCCCTGAGGCCGCCCATCACTGGGGAGCCGTCGACCTCATATATCTCTGGCCTTATCACTGTTACCTTGGCCATCTCCCTTATCTCGCGCGGACTAAGCAGGCTGAACTTTATCCCGCTTATGACGTACCTCTCCTGCTCCTCGGATTGTCTAAACGACATGCTCCCTCACCTCACGAAGCGCTACCTGAGCCATTAGAGCCGTTGCCTCCCTGCTCCCCCTCATTGCTGCTCAGCTTTGACAGGCTGTCCTTTGACACCCTATCGAGCAGGGATATTTTATCTGAAACCTCTATCTTAGGCTTTATCCCCATGCTAATTATCTCCTGCAGGAAGAGCTTGAAGGCATAAGGTACCTTGATAGGCCTTATATTGCCGTTCTCGCCATGTATTGGGCACTCATAGGTGTTCTTCTTGCTGTTATACCACGCTATGTGGCCGCACAACGTGCAGACGTACATAGTATGGGCGTCGCTGCCCTCAAGCATCCTGTCCCTGAGCAGCATCGTAGCGCCGTGTCCAACGAGGCAGTCCCTCTCCATCTCCCCAAACCTGAGGCCTCCCTGCCTTGCCTTGCCCTCGGTGGGCTGCCTGGTGAGCAGCTGCACTTTGCCAGTAGCCCTTGCGTGCATCTTGTCCGCGACCATGTGGTAGAGCCTCTGGTAGAACACTATGCCTATAGTTACTGGTGACTCCATCAGCTGGCCTGTGCGGCCGTCATACATGACCTCAGCGCCGTCAGGGCTGTAGCCGTGCTTTATGAGTGTTACCTTATAGGGGCCTATGTCGTCCTTAAAGAACGGCGTGCCGTCAACGTACTTAGCCTCGAGCGAGGCCGCCTTGCCCGTTATGAGCTCAAGCAGCTGACCCACGGTCATACGTGAAGGTATTCCGTGGGGGTTGACTATTATGTCGGGCACTATGCCCTCCTCTGTGTATGGCATGTCGTACCTAGGGAACATCATGCCAACCACACCCTTCTGGCCGTGCCTGCTGGCGAACTTGTCGCCGAGCTCCGGTATCCTGAGGTCCCTGACCTTAACCTTAACTAGGAGGTTCCTGTCCGTGGTCTGAGTTATCAACACAGTGTCAACTACGCCGTGCTCCCCGTACCTGAGCTGCACGCTTGTGTCCCTCTTCGTTAGAGCCCCGATTGTCATAACGCGCTCCTCGCCCAAGAACCTCGGCGGGCTCTCCCTGCCAACTAGCACATCGCCACCGTCAACCTCCACCTCAGGCTCAACTATGCCGTCGGGCCCAAGCTTAGTGTAGTACTGGTCGCCCTTGTGGTCGTAAAGCTTTGGCGACGGCACAGTTATGGTATCCTTGAGGCCACCTGCGTAGGAGTTCTCGGTCACTGCATAAACCCTGAAGAAGTGGGTCCTCCCGAGCCCGTAGTCAACGCTTGTCTTGTTCATTATAATGGCGTCCTCCATGTTGTACCCCATGAAGGGCATTATGGCCACCACGAAGTTCTGCCCGGAGGGCCTCTCATTGTAACCGATCTCCTCAAGCGACCTAGTCTGCACTATGGGCTTCTGTGGGTAGTGTAGCAGGTAGGCGTGACTGTCCATGCGGTACTGGTAGTTCAGCGCATAAAGGCCGAGGGCCTGCTTCGCCATAGCTGCTTGGTACGTGTTCCTCGGGCTCTGGTTGTGCTCTAGGAACGACGCTATAGAGGTCACGACGCTGAATATGCCAGGCGTCCAGAGCTCCAGGTGCGTGTGCTCAGGAGTAATCTCATCAGGGTACTCAGCCACATAAGCGTTCTCCTCCTCGTCTGGGTCCAGGAACTCCACCACTCCGTTCCTGACTAGGTCCCAGAACGACGTCTCACCGCGCTCCACCTTCTCCACGATCTCCTTTGTCAGCTTGGGCTTGCCATCCTCAACTACTATGACAGGCCTCATAAGCCTTCCTTCATCAGTGTTTACGTAAACTTCCTTAACGTTGCCATTCTCTAAGTAAGCCACGCTCACCTCATAGCTTATCTCGCCCCTCCTCCTCAGCGATATTAGCCTCTGCCTAAGCTCGGCCCCATCCTGCACGTACCCTATGGGCTTGCCGTTCAGGAACACCTTGGCCATGTTAACGTACTTCGCTGACGCCTCCGGCTCGCCGCTAGCGATCTCCTTTATGGCCTCCTCCAGCGATATGACGCCCATGTTCGTGAGTAGGTTCCTTATGTGCTGCTCGTTAACTCCAACTGAGATGTAGGCCGTCATTGCGAGGTTCTTTACCAGACCGCAGTTAACGCCCTCAGGGGTCTCGAACGGGCAGAGCCTTCCCCAGTGGGTGCCGTGCAGGTCCCTGGCCTCAAAGTTTGACTCGCCCCTGCTGAGCGGCGATATGACCCTCCTCAGGTGGCTGAGGAGGCTCATCCAGTTGGTCCTGTCCAGGGCCTGGCTCACGCCTGTCCTGTTTCCAGTCCAGTTGCCCGTGGCCAGGGCGGCCCTGATCCTCTCAGTTACTATATCGGGCCTCACGAGGTTCTTAACGTCTCTGACCTTCCTGTGCTGGCTTATGTACTCCTCAAGCTCGCTTGATATGAGTAGGGCTAGCTGCTGGAAGGCGTCCCTGAATATCTCTGCTATTAGGTCACCTGCAAGCCTAAGGCGCTTGTTAGCCAGGTGATCTTTGTCGTCCTCGCCCCTCTTGCCAAGGTAGAGCTGGAGCACCCTGTTGGCCATCTCGCCTAGGAAGTAGGCCTTTGCTAGCCTGTCGGCGGGCGTCAGACCTATGTGCGGCAGGAACTGCGTGTCTATGAACTCCTCGGCGCGCTGGATCCTTATCTCCTTGGGCTGCCCTGGCGCTATCCTGTTGCCTAGGAACTCAAGGGCATCCTCCTTGGTCCTTATGGCGGCGCTCACCTTCTCAAAGCTCGGCAGGAGCTCCCTCTGCACGTCAGGGTCTGGCGACACAGCGGCCGCTATCTCGGCGTCCTTCTCGAGGCCCAGAGCCTTCATCATAACTATGAACGGTATCCTGTAGTTTAGCCTGCTCATGCTGACCTCAAGGGAGCCGTCATTCATCCTGTCAACTATCACCTGCCTCCTCAGGCCCAGGACCGTTGAGACTGTCTTGGCACTGTGTGTTATCTTAGCCGTGTTGGCTGTCGAGACGCCGACTATAATCCTGTTAACTGCGAGGTCCTCCTGAGCCACTATCACCCTCTCACTGCCGTTTATTATGAAGTAGCCCCCTGGGTCGTAGGGGTCCTCGCCAGCCTCCATGAGCTCCTTGAGGCTTGCCTTCGAGAGTGGGTCAACTACGGACTTCACCATTATTGGGAAGTCGCCAATCTTAACCTCCTCGGTGTCCACCTCGTTGCCGTTCTCAACAAGCGTCATCTCGAGGTACAGCGGGGCTGAGTAGGTGAAGTTCCTCAGCCTAGCCTCCAGCGGGGTCACGTCGCGGCGCCTCAGGTTACCGTCGGCCTCCTTAACCTGGGGCTCGCCTACACGAACCTTCCCTAGGACTACCTTAATGTCTGGCCCCTCCTCAAAGACTACTCCCTTCTTTTTGCCCCCAACCTGCTTGTAGAGGGGCCTTATCTCCTTAAAGGAGTCAACTATATCCTGTATGCGCTCTGTGACAAAGGCGTTATACGAATCTAGGTGCTGCCTCGCCAGGCCCGTCTCACGTATGAACTGCCTGAAGACGATCCATAGGTCGTCCTTTGTGAGCCTCCAGTCCGTCGACATAAGAGTCACCGCCTCAATAAGAAACTACCACCCTATAGGCTACGTGCTTCCCAGCCGTGGGCGAGTCGCGCTCTATCTCAACAATGTCCCCTGGCTTACCACCCAACAGCTTTATGACGGGGTCGTTGGCGCTTATCCTCGGCAGTTGCCATGGTTTAACTCCAAGCCTATTAAGGACCTCGACCGCCTCCTCTATGCTAAGTATCCTGTGCTTAGGGACCAGCTTGTGGTTTAGTATCCTCTCATCCACTTGCCTAAGTGCAGGCAAACTACGGCCAGCCCTCCTCAGGGTCCGGTTGTGCCCTGAGGTTTTCTAGTTAACTGTTGCTTTAACCTAACAGATGTTGCTATAACCGAAGCAGGTCCCTTCAGCTGCGGCCATGGGCTGCTCGTACCTCAGCGCAGCGCCGAAGCCTGCCATTAGCCTGAGGCGCTGCCAACGGGCTTGGCCTGCCTGAGGGTTAGGAATGCCAGCCGGATCCAATTTAGAAACATTTGTTTATTGTTAGTTTTTTAATATATAGATAAAATTTTTAAATGAGCACAGATAGTCTGTAGAGGTCTGACCAGAGGTGACAGGCAATGATAACCTACACGGCCCCAATGTGGGTCGGGCTTGTAATTGGCTTCATAATAGGGGCTGTGGCAGAGATCTGGGGAATAGCTAACCCCGAGATGCTAATAAGGCTGGCCAAGTGGGAGGATAGGCTGTTCTTAGTCTGCATAGCCCTGGGCTTTGCCGTAGGCACGCCTGTGCTGTTTGGCCTTTACGCAGCTGGGATAGGTTTTCACTGGGGCCCTAAGCCCCTCTACGTGCTTGGCGTCCTGATAGGCGGCCTGTTCTTCGGCACTGGGCTAGCGCTCTCGGGCTACTTCCCCGGCTCCATATGGATGGCGCTCGGCGAGGGCAGGAGGGACGCGGTCTACGCCGTCTTTGGCGCTATCCTGGGCGCAGCAAGCTGGACGGCCCTCTACCAGACCCCTGCTGGGCAGTGGCTAGTCAAGACGCTTAACTTTGGGAGCCTAATAATAGGCGCCACGCACCCCAGCGGCAAAGAGTACCTGATACCATGGAATGGCCTCACGCCCCTGGACCTCTTCGGCATAGCCGTGGTCTACGCCATAGGCATGTTCCTGCTCGCCTACTTCCTGCCCAGGTACAAGGGCGGCGCCAGGAGCTGCATTAGGGCTAACATCTCGAAGTGTATGACGCCTGTCGAGGTGAAGATGCATGAGGACACTGCCAGGTTCCTTACTGACGGCGGCCTGCCCTACAGCGAGAACAGCATCGCGAAGAAGCTGAACGAGTACTACGCCGTGGAGAGCAACGTGACCAGGTGGTTCATGGTTCTTGTGGGCGCCATCGTAGCCCTCACGGTCGTAGCAGAAATGTTCATGCACCAGATCTTCGGAGAGTCAACCACGGACTCCTGGATAGCCGGCCACCTATTCATGCCTAGCTTCAAGTACTCGCAGGTAGTGTTTAAGACGATTGGCTGGGAGCCGTACAGCGACATAGGCACGCTGATGGGCGCCTTCTTCTCAGCTGTGTTCCTAACCAGGAGGTTCACAGCCTTTAGGAACATAATACCGCCAAGCTGGGCTGAGAGGTTTGGCGCTAACACCGCGAAGAGGTTCCTAGGTGCCTTTGGCGGCGCCTACCTGATGCTCTTCGGCGCCAGGATGGCCGACGGCTGTGCATCTGGCCACATACTTAGTGGTGACCTGGAGATGGCCCTCAGCGGCCTGCTGTTCACGGCGGCGGTCTTCGCTTCAATGCTGATAACGGCACACTTCGTGTACTCCAAGAGGGCTTGAGGGGGTGAGCACTATGAGTGGTGGGGCGAAGCTTAGCGAGAAGGAGCTGGACGCCATGGATAAGGCGTTCAAGGTAGCCTTCATAGTAGGCTTGATACTCATATTTGTAGTAGCGATACTGGTTACACATAACGCCACAACAAAGCCGCTGACTGGGTGGCAGGTGGCGTCGGTGGGGATAATAGCCGTGATACTGCTTGTGGCGGCAGCAGTAGTTTACAGCCAATTCCCATACTCCGTGCTGGGCAAGCCCGCTGAACAGCGCTAGCCTTAGTGCCTTTCTCCCTCGCTATCTTTTTTATTCACATAGCAGAGTTTTCTAGGTGAGGAAGCAGATGACGCAAGCTTACTTAACCTAGGAGCCCTCCTCGTGTGTGGCGGGCCCGCCGGGATTCGAACCCGGGACATCCGCCCGCGCTGGCCAAGGCGTGCGCGGCCTACGGGTTAAAAGCCCGCCGCTCTATCCTGGCTGAGCTACGGGCCCGCTGCTTTTATTTTAGACGAGGCCTTTTAAAAACTAAACGCCTTCCCTTAAGTGACGTTATCAATGGCATGGTCCAGAACAATAATACATGCCGTGTGCGGTCTCTTCGAAACCTGCTGTTAAGCGCCGCTGTAAAGTCGATATCCCAAACCGCCTTCCGCAGCTGCTTCGAGTTTCACACAGGTCTTTAATGTTCATTATACATGCTCATCGGCGGGGTCCCCTTGAGGGGGTGAAGAGCCGCCAGGCTCTCCCCGAGGCTACTCAGGGCGTGGGGCCCCAGGTAACCCTGAGCGCCCCCAGGCCCGAGCGGGGCGCGGGAAATAAGGATGAGGCTCTGACCGTAAAACAGTGAACCCGTGTAGGAGCTGAACCCCTACTCAAAGCCTTACTCCTCAAGGACCGTTATCCCCATGTAGGCCAGCCACTCGGTGAAGATCATAACTGCACCCTCGATGTTTACGTAGCCTGCCCGCCTGAGTATGTTCCTTAACAGTTGCCCGCTAATTGCGTCAGAATCACCTATAGCCTCGAAGATATCCTTAAAAGGTCTTACGTCATCGCTTAGGGACTTTATTAACGCCCTAAGGTCCCTCCCGCTCAGCTCTATGGCCTTCCTGCCCTCAGGCGTTATGATGAGATTCCCGCCCTCTGTCCTGAGGAGCCGTAGGCTCACAGCAGCATCAACAACGTGGGGCAGGAGGTCCATGTTTATATCTAGTAGATCATCCAGCCTCGAGGAGTCCACAACCCCACCGTAGGCCGCCACGTATCTGACGAGCCCCAATACCTGGTCTAAGGTCACCGGCGGCAGAGTCTTCAAAACCTCGTTCACGCCCCTTGCACAGGTTTAGGTTAATGTTAAATGTAGCTTATAGCTTTGTCGTTCGTACTGAACCCCGAGCGCAGCTACGGGTGGCAGAATGAAAAGCAGGCCTCGCCCCTCAGGGCGGGAGGAGGCCGGCTGCAAGCTGTTCCTAATGTTTATAGCTATGCGTGCCGCGAACGCCCTAATAGTACTGAATAGTACTGTAATGGAGTTTATCACAGTGGGTCTCTCATACCACTCTTACCGTTATCCTGGGCGTCCCTTGAAGCGAGCGCCCAGCCGCGTTTCCCTTTCCTATGTATAGATTTGCTCTCCAATATAACCTTATTTACCTCAGAGTCACTTTCTCTAAAAAGAGGAGAGGTGAGCGGTTTGAGCAAGCTCTCCATAATTGTTTATTCTGGAACGGAGGACAAGTTAATACCCGTGGGCGTCATAGCTCAGGGGGCCGCAGCCCTAGGCTATGAGGTCCAAATATTTGTGACCGGGTGGGCACTGCTAAGGTTCCTCAAGAAGTCTGCGCAGCCCACGTGGCCTAAGGAGTTCGAGTCCATGGTGCCAGCGCTTGCCAAGGGCATGCAGGCTAACAGGGTGCCGAGCTGGGTTGACATGCTTAAGGAGGCCAAGAGCATGGGCGCCAAGGTATACGCATGCAGCATGATGGCAAGCGTAATGGGGCTGAAGAAGGAGGACTTCGACCCTAACCTAGTAGATGACGTGGTTGGCGTGGCCACGTTCCTCCAGGAGGCCGAAGGAGGCCAGATGCTCTTCATATGACGGTGGTTGTGCACATGACCTCAGAGAAGAAGCAGAACGTTGTTATCGTTGGCGGAGGGGCCGGTGGCCTTATACTTGCTAACTCGCTGGCCAGAAGGGAGGAGTTCTCAGTGACCTTAATTAATGACACGCTATACCACTACTACCTGCCGCAACTGCTTCAGATAGCCTTCAGGGGCGACGACTCGCAGCTTAAGAGGGAGCTTGCGGACCTAGTTAAGAAAGATGTGAAGCTGATAATAGATAGCGTAACCTCTGTAGACCTGAACAACAGGACCGTTACCACGAGCTCGGGAAAGACTTTTAGCTATGATATAGTGGCCATAGCGCCTGGCCTCTCAATAGACCACGCAGCGGTCAAGGGGAACGAGAAGTTGGTCTCCCTCTACGGTGACTTTCACTCCACGCCTGAGAACGCCTGGAGAGCGTTCAACACAATCAGCTCTATGAAGAAGGGCAGGCTTGTCGTGGCCGTCGCTGACCCTGGGCACAGGTGCCCCCCATCACCATATGAGGGCGTGCTGTTGGCCGACGAGGCCTTCAGGGCCAGGGGCGTCAGGGATCAAATAGAGATAACCATAGCAGTCCCATATCCGAGGGCGTACCCTGCCGAGACCTTCAACGAGGTCATAGAGCCCGTGCTAAAGGAGAGGGGGATAAACATAGAGACCTTCTTCACCGTTGACACGGTTGACCTGGACAACAAAAAGATGACCTCATTAGAGGGCGGCGAGCTGCCGTTTGACGCAGCGATAGTAGTTCCTATCCACAAGGGGCCCAAAATAAATATCCTGCCCGAGGATATAAAGAACGAGGACGGCTTCATAAAGGCTGACAAGCTTACCAACCGCGTTGGCAACTTCGATGACGCATTTGCAATAGGCGACGCCTCCGCAGCGTCAAATGCGAGGACTGGGGTGACCGCCCACCTGCAGGCAAAGGTTGTTGAGAAGAGGCTCCTTGGCTTTGACGCTCGGAACACGGGCAGGACTAACTGCCCCACCGAGATAGGCATGGAGTTGGGAACCTTCGTCATAAGCGACTTTGGCCACCCCTCTGTAAAGCTGCCTCCCAAGAGCGTGTTCTTCATTATGAAAAGGTTCTTCGCTGACACCTACTGGGACGTGCTCAAACACCCGGAGTTCTGGGACCCCATATTTGACGCCTACTTTGAGAACACGTCCCCTGAGAGGCTGTGGAAGCTGTTCCCATGAGGTGATGTGTATGGTATCCCAGGCTGAGAGACAGGCTGAGGCGCTCGAGCGGCTCCTAGACATGGTATCTATGCTGGACAACATGCTCTCTGACGAGGAGCTGATGAAGGCGGTGGCTAAGCTACTAATAACACCTGAAACGCTCATAGTAATTGACAGGCTCCCTCAGATAATGCAGCTGCTTGAGAGGATGACAAGGCCTGAGACGCTCAGCAAGCTCCAGGCACTCGTTGAAATTATAGACAGCCTTGACGTCGGTGCGCTTAAGGAGGCTACCGCCGCCCTTGCCTCGGCGCCACAGGTAAACAGCCTCAGCGACCTGGTGCTCCTATTGGGCAACAAGGAAACCCTGAAAGGTCTGAACGCGCTGCTTAACATAGCAAGGTCCTTCGGGTCCTTGGCGTCACGCCCTCAGAAATAAATAAGAAATTTTATTTTATTCATTATTTAAAGATAAAGATGCTCTAAGCCTTTGACGCACCCTTGCTCCTGGCGCAGGCTCCTAGCTGCTTCATTATATCTAAGAGTATGCCAAGGCCCTGTGAGACGTCAGGGTCGCTGAGGGACCTCATAAGGCCTAGCAGGCCGACGCTCTTAGGCTTGCTTAGATCAAGCTTGCCTAGGGACTCCATTGCACATGAAGTCAGGTCCGTCAAGTTGTTCTGGGCGTTTGAAAGGTCGTTTGCGTCAACGTTCGTGATGCCGTACGTGACTGAGGAAAGCAGGGCCAGGAGCCTCATAAGCGCTGGGTCCGTGGCCGCCGCGAGGAAGGACTCCTCTGCCTTGTCCGCGAGGTAAGACAGCATGCCGAGGATGCCGCTCCTCTTAAGGTTAACTACAGCGTCCAGGAGCTCCGCCAGCGCCTGGGCCTGAACCTCTGGGGAGACGCCCTCTGCTACCTCTTTCTTTGCCTCAGCCATTCATGCCACCCCCTCAGAACTTAAGGCCGTCAATCCAGCCATGGTAGAACCCCTGCTTCAGCAGCCTCCCTATGGAGTAAACGCCGCCGAAGTAGCACTTCATTGCGTACATGCCTTTGCTCGCGTCAAACGGCAGTTCGCACGTGCCAGCCCAGCCCTTGTCGCCGGCGTAACCAACGCAGGAGACAGGGCTCGGCATAAACGCTGGCCCAAAGCCGCCGACCAGATCAGCTAGTATGTTCGTAGCGGCAGTTACGGCCAGGGACTCAACGAAGACGCCGGCAAGACCTATGCCGAGCGGTGGCAACGAGTGCTCAGCTGCGAGGTAGACGTCATCGTACTTAGGGTGCCTGCCGTTAGGCAGCACAGGGGCCCATCTCGGGTCCTGCTTCCACGTGAAGTCCTCGCCGCTGTTTGCAAGGGCCTTAGGCAACCTTGACGGCGGCACCTTGACCAGGAGGTCGTACTTGAACTCGCCGCTGGACCCCACGACGGTCTTCTTTGATGGGTCTATCTCCCTCAGCTTAAAGTTGGGCACGTATTCAACGCCGTAGTATGCGAACTGATCCGCTATGAACCTTGATATGGCTGAGCCCAGGGGGATTATTGGGGCGGGCAGTGGGTCTAGGAGCCTTACGCTAACCTTCTTGTTCCTGGCCCTGAAGAAGGACGAGAGCACAGTTGCCGCCTCGTATGGGTATATGCCGCACCTGAAGGGCAGCTCAGGTATCAGCAAAGTTACGTTCTGCCCGTCCTTAACCTGGTTGAGGGCCTCCTTCATCTTCAGCGCACCGTCAAGGTCAAAGTTGTGGACGCCCTCCTTGTCAAGATTTGGGTACGCGCCCCAGCCGTAGTCTATACCGAGGGAGACCAGAAGGTAGTCATACTGGTACTTGCCCTTGGCGCCGACAACGGTCCTGTTCGCAGCATCTATGGACTGTATCTCGTCTAGTGTCACCTTTATGCCGTACTTCTCCATGTTCTGTATAGGGGCCCTGGTCTCGTCAGCTGAGGCATAGCCCAGGGCCACATCAAAGAAGAGCGGCGGCATGAAGTGATAGGGTTCTTTGTTGATAACTGTTACCTCGGCGTCAACGCCGCTACTCCTAATGCCGTCTACCAGTCTCTTCGCTGCAACGTAGCCTCCTGTACCTCCACCAGCTATGAGGATCTTCTTCGTCAAAGGCGCTCACCTGCGCCATAGGCTATGAGTTGGTAGCCGTATAAAAACGTGACATAGGGAAGAAACAAGTTGTCCTAAAAGCTGCAACAGACGCCAGCACAACCCTGTTGAAGGCCTCAACAGCCACGCTTAATAATAAAATTGGCGTTAGCAACCTTGTACAAGGAAAACCTGTCCTATGCGCTATTGCCACCTCAGCTTTGCTTGATGTTAAGAGTAAAGCTTTTATATATCGACTCTCGTAATATCTGAGGGGCTAAGACTTGAAGGCAAGAGCGGCGAAGGCCTTGGTTTTTGTGACGCTCCTGGCAGCTCTGTTTACATTAGCGTCGTACACGTGGACAACCTCAAAGGCGCTTGCTGATGAAGTTAAGCCCACCTTTACTGCCATAAGCTTCTGGGGAATTAACGAGAGCCATGCACTCATGGCGTTCCCTGGCGGCTCTCTTCTGCCTCTCACCGTAGTTATCTACTACCTAGGCCCTGTCAACCTTTACAACGTTTCAGTTACGTTCAAGCCTTCATACCCCCTGGAGCTCGTGAGGGGGCAACCCAAGCCGTCCGCCTTCAGCCCGCTGCTGCAACCTGGCGCCGCTCTTAGGCTGGTCTCACTCTATAACGTGTCCTCAAACGCTACAGTCGGCATCTATAATGAGACCCTTGACATAAAGTACTATGTGCAAGTCCCCACCCCAACGGGCGGGACAACGCTTATTGAGGGCAGCCAGGAAGTTCAGTTCCAAGTGGCAATTACAGGTTACTCGAAGATAGCCATTGTGGGCTACTCTACGTATCCTAACGTAATATATGCGGGCGACCTAGCGGCGCTGCTTCAGGCCTACCTTATTAATGAGGGCAACGTCGTAGCCTCCAACGTTACCGTGAAAGTAATCCCTACGTGGCCCCTCTCCCTGTTGTACCCTAATATGAGCGTGATCAGGCTTGGCTACCTGCCGCCGGGGCGCGTTGTCAACGTTACAGCGCCCCTCTCAATTGCTAACGTCTCAGAGATAGCCAGTTACCCCTTCGGCTACTTCAGGGTTCCGGAGCCCTTCAACGCCACGGTTTACCTAAACGTAAGCTACGCTGGAGGAAGCGCGCTGATACCAATAACTGTCTACGTGAGACCATCTGCCCACTTCGCTGTGATTAACGTGTACCATGGAGACCTTAGCGTGGGCTCCTCTAACGTCTATGTTACTGTTGAGCTGGCCGACGTTGGGCTTGACAACGCCAGCTACGTGACGGCCACGCTACTCCCCAACCCGATCTTTACACCATATGTACCCTCCAGCGAGAACCCGCTCCTGGCGGTAGACTTCATGAATGAGAGCCTCGGCAGCCTCACAAGCGGCTCCTACGCAAACGTCACCTTCGTGGTGTCCGTGAGCTCGGGGATTAAACCCGGCACCTACTACCTTCCACTCCTGCTCACCTGGTACCAGCCTCCTACCATGCAAGTGATGCACCAGGTTGTGCTAGTGCCGCTGAGCGTCGGCTCGGGACTTCAACTGAAGTTGCCCTCAGGCTCTAGCTCAAACCTAGCCCTCTACGTAATAGCAGCCGTTGTAGTGATAATATTGATAGTGATGGCGGTCGTTGGAGCTAGAAGAAGGTGACCCCAAGTAATGAGCAGGGGTCATGGGGGGCCCTACGCGGTCCTCACAGTGCTCACCCTAGTGACAATGATAACTATGTACGTTGAGGCTATGGTCGTGCCCTCGCTGCCCCACATTCAGAGCGCCCTCAACGCCACTAACGAGGAGGCTGCCTGGGTGATATCAGCCTACATGGTGGTCGGCGCAGCCGTAGCCCCGCTCTTCGGGAAGATGGGCGACGTCTACGGCAAAAAGAAGCTCTACGTAGCGTCACTAGCTTTCTACTCCGCAGCCGTGCTGGCGGCTGGCTTTGCACCCAACATTCAGTCCCTGATAGCCGCCAGGGCGCTTCAGGGCTTCGGCTTCACGCTATTCCCCTTGGGCCTTGCAATAATTACTGACACGTTCCCGCGCCGTCTGGTTGCCGTTGCCCAAGGAATACAGAGCGCTATGGTCGCCATAGGGATGACCGTAGGCATGATAGCCGGCGCCTACATAGAGGAATACCTTGGTTGGCGTTACATGTTCCACATAGCGTTCGGCCTCTCAATAATTATGTTTATTGCGGCCCTTCTGGTGCTCGGTGACTACCCACCTGTTAGACGCGAGAAGATAGACTACGTGAGCACCGTGCTCCTCTCCGGCGGGACCGCACTTGTGTTACTGTACCTAACCGAGGCGCCCTACAAGGGCTGGGTGTCGCCGCCCCAGCTTTCATTCCTGTCACCTGGGATCGCGCTCTACGCCGCGTTCCTCGCATATGAGGCCAGGTCCCCTAGAACTCTCATCAGCCTTAAGCTGCTGAGGATCAGGAACGTAGTGGTCGCCAATGCTGCTGGCCTTGTATCAGGGGTAGCCATGTTCATGCTTTACCTTGGGGTGATCTATTATGCCGAGGAGGCCCCGCCGTACGGCCTTGGCCTCTCAGTAATATCAGCCGCTCTCTCGCTGCTGCCTGCAACACTCGCTATGATAGTCATAGCGCCGCTCATCGGTCAGGTTACAACTTCCCTTGGACCTAAACCGGCGCTCGTCTACGGCTCCATAATTTCCACCGCAGGGTTCATGGCCCTGGCCCTCTACAGGCCTGGACCGCTTCAGCTGGCCTTAGACTCATTTATAGCTGGCGTCGGAGTGGTCTCAATAATGATTCCAATAGTTAATATGATAGCCATGTCGATGCCTCCTGACAGCGTAACTGTAGGCCTAGGGTTTAACACTATGGTAAGGTTCCTGGGATCCGCGGCCGGGCCTGTAATAGCGGCCACCATAATGACTACATACAAGGCGTTCGTGCCCTACGCACTGGCCGGAAGGTATTACTTCTTCACGGAGGGGAGCAGTACCGCCTTTAACTACATATTCCTCACAGGCGCCGCATTCTCACTATTGGTACTAGTGATATCCATCTTCACTAAGAACTACGTCATAAGAGGGAGGGGCGGAGAGGCCATAGCTGCCCTTTAGCTAGGACGCGAGTAATCCTGAAAGGCTTTTAATGAAAACGTGAGTATTATTTTTGCCCACAGCGCACGTGCAACGACAACTCTATGCACGGTAGTTCTAAAGAAAAACTTTCTCGCAAGAATGTTCACTGGGGACTAACTCGAGGGTCGAAGCCTCTGAAGCTATGGAGGAGGACCCTTGTAATATTAACGGCGTAGGGAGACTCTCTAGAATTTCAAGGTTTCACGCAGCCTTACAGCTGATAGTCGCGAGGAGGCTCTCCGAGATGGGCTTCAAGAGCGCCGTTGAATATAAAATTGACGACGTGCATGTGGCCGACGTCTATGCGTATAGAGACGGCGAGAGCATTATAGTAGAGGTTGAGACGGGCTACCTGCCACCAATGTTCATAAGTAGGGCTGAGGACTACATTGAAGCAAAGGTTGCTGTGAAGGCAATCAAGTACTCATGCGCTGCAGACAAGTTTTACATAGCTATGCCATCCTATCTAAGGCTTCCTATGCCTCAGGCCCTCATGAGCTCCTCTGTCAACTTAAGTGAGCTCAAACTTCTTGGCGCCAAGGTGAGAGAGTTTTTTGGAGATAGATGGGAGGCCGCTCTCCTTGAGCGGGGGGATAGGTGTAGAATAACTGGCGCTATGTACGTTAACATAGCCAAGAGAAGCGTTAACGTAGTCGATTTTGGTGAGTAGCGTTCGAGTGCCCGTGCGCCTAAGCCGCGTCAGGCCCGCTTTGACTCCTGGCCAGCAGCAGGGCTTGTAGCTCCGCGCTCTTGCTCTGGCGTTATCATAAACACTATCTTGTTAATTGTAAGCTCTACTACCTTCTTTATCCCCCTCTGGCCTGGTATGTAGTGTGACCTTACAATGCCGGCCTCCTCAAGCTTTCTTATCTGGCTGCTCACGTTAGCCTTACTCTGATTTATCAGGGTCGCTATGTCCTCTAGGTCCGTCGGTCCCTTCTGGAGAATAACGAGTATCTTCGCCCTACTCTCGCTGGCCAGGGCGGAGGAGACCTTAGCTATAGCGCGCGAGCCAACCACGTAAAGGGTGCTATCTCTCAGATAAATTCCCTCTTTAGTAGGTACACTCTCCTCCATATCTCATCCCACCTTTCTCCTTTAGCGTGCCTGCATTACTATATTTGTACCGAGTTAATATTTCTTTGTATTCACATCTAACTATTCAGTCTAATGTATGGATAGCAGCTAGCTAGATGCTGAATGTTTAATTACCCTAAAACATCTTATATAGTGTTGATAGTAAACCTTTTTTTGACTCACCTTTTAAACCTCGAAACCAGCATAAGCCGCCGAATGCCAACACTCGCCGTTCTTCTTGAACTTTATTTTTGCTCCGTGCCTATGCTAGCTCAGTGATGACAGACGCTTACACTAAATGATCGCCTGCGGTTAGCTGACAAAACGGCCTATCACATACTAAGCGAGGTCTACAAGCTCCACAGGAGGTTCGAATACGCCCCAATAAGCCTGCTGGAGAAGGACGCAGGGGTTCCACATGACATAGCCGTTAAGGTGCTCCTCAGGCTGAGCGAGGCGGGCATTGTCAGATCAAGAGTTGTCAGCGGCGAGCTCTCATTTCAGCTAACCTTTGCAGGCGTTAACGTGCTGTCGGCAATAGCGCTGATCAGAAGGGGCGTAGTGGCTGGAGTGGGCGACAGGATAGGCGTCGGTAAGGAGAGCGAGGTCTACATCGCCTGGACCCCCTCCGGCGCGCCCGTCTCGCTGAAGTTCCACGAGGAGGGGGCCCGGTCATTCAGGTCAATGGCCAGGAGGAGAGCCTATGGCAGAAGGGATAGGCGAGCGCCCTGGTTGGACGTAGCTATTGAGAGCGCTGAGAGGGAGCTCAGGGCCCTTGTCATGGTGAACTCCCTTGGTGGCGCTGTACCGAAGCCCCTGACATCGGAGCTTAACTGCGTGGTCACTGAGTACATAGAAGGCGTGGAGCTGACCTCTGTGAAGGGTTTAAGCGAGGAGCAGGCCACTAAAGTGCTTAATGACGTTGTTGACACTATTAGGATAGCCTTTAAGGAGGCAGGCATAGTCCACGGCGACCTTAGCCCGTACAATGTGCTTGTCTCTGCAGGCGAGACGCTGAGGGGGTACATCATAGACTGGCCCCAGTACGTGAGCACCTCGGACCCTGCAGCCATGAGTCTGCTGGCTAATGACGTCAAGAGAATTGCAGCATATTTTAATAAAAACTTCGGGCTTACAGTAAACGCCGAGGACCTGCTGAGGCGGATAACGGGGAGTAGCTGAAGATGTCCTCGCAGGAGGGCTCCTCCGAGATCTACATGGGTGTCGACATAGAATATGGGAGCCCTCTGTCAACCATAAATAGGGCCAGGTACTCTGTTGTGCTCATAGATCAGTCCCTAAGGCTTATAGCTAAATATCAATCCGTGGTGCTCCCAGCCATAGTTAGACTGGCGTGGGAGCACCGGCCAAAGTACATAGCTTCTGATAACGTGCTCGAGCTCTCGCCTGACGGCTCAACTGAGAGCCTAGCAAGGCTTCTTTCGCTACTCCCCCCCGACACAGCGCTGGTACAGGCGACGGCGACGAGCGAGGGCCTGCTCGATGTCCTTGAGGCTGCAAGGCGTGCTGGCATTGATGTGGCCTCGTCAAAGCTCTCACCCATGAGGACGGCGTTCATAGTTGCCGCCATAGTCGCGAAGGGAGGGGGACGGCGTGTCGGCTTCAGCAGGGAGAAGACCTATATTGTAGTCAGCAGAGGGAGAAGCTCAAAGAGCGGGGGCTGGAGCCAGGCAAGGTACCAGCGGAGGATAAGGGCCTCTGTAAAGATAGCAGCAGACAAGGTTAAGGAGGCCCTTGACAATGCCAACATAGACTATGACGTCTTTTACAGGTCCGGCGACGGAGGACTTGAATCAGCTGTATTCATAGTCTACGCGCCGCGCGAGAGGCTAGTAGGTCTAGTGAGGCCCCACCGCGGCATAGACTACATGATAAAGGTTGAGACCAAGTACGAGGGTGAGCTCACCTTTGGAGAAAGCAGCGAGAGGCCCTCAAGGCCTCTCATAGTGGGCGTTGACGCCGGCATGACGACAGGCATAGCAGTCCTTGACGTAGAGGGAAGGCTTCTTCACTTAGGCAGCTATAAGGAGCTCGACAGAGGCGAGATAGTTAAATTAATCTCAGAGCTTGGCAGGCCTATAATAGTTGCCACAGACGTCTCGGACCCTCCAGAGCTCATTAGAAAGCTCGCGGCGCAGCTGGGCGCGCAGCTGTACCTGCCGGGCTATGACCTTAGCGTCGCGGAGAAAGAGTACATGGCGTCTAAGGCCTCGGCTGGCTCTGACTTAAAGCCTAAGACTTCACATGAGAGGGACTCGCTGGCCGCCGCCTACAAGGCGTTCATAGACTACCATAACAAGCTCTCCCAGGTAGAGGCCTACACCTCTAGGCTGGGCCTAGACATTGACGTTGACGAACTGAAGGCCGATGTCATCAGAGGCGCCACCTTAGCTGAGGCTATAGAGAAGCAGATATCAAGACTGCTTGGAGACCATGAGAGCCAGCAACAGGAGAGGCGCAGCCTTCCCGCTACGGACTCTAAAGTTCAACAAGGTCCATGTAATGAGAACTCGAGGCTTGAGCTGTTGGAGGCCCAGAAGGTTGCCTTGACGAAGCAACTGGAGGAGCTGAGGGATAGGCTCTTCCATGAGGAAAGGGAGCTGTACCTGGCCAGGAAGCAGTTAAAGGCTGAGCTCCTTAAAGACAGCGAGATAAACTCCCTCGTGAAGAGGGTCGGGTCCCTTGAGTCGACGCTCTCAGACTTAAGGAAGTCCTACGAGGCCCTTCAAGAGGACCTGGAGGCCCTTCGGAAGGCCCTGCTCCAAGTGGTCTCAGGTAGCCTTGTGATGGCGAGGAGGCTTGACGAGCTTAAAAGATCAAGCCTCAAGAGGAGTGAGGACTTGATAGGCCCGATAAGGCCCGGCGAAGTAGTCATCGTTGATAGCACAACGAACTTTGAGGCAGAGGTCCTCAGCGAGCTGGCTAGCGCTGGCGTTAAGGCTCTTCTTCTGCAAGAGACGGAGGGGCCTCTGCCGAACGCAGCGAAGAAATACGGCATAGCACCGCTCAACATCAATAACTACCAGGTTGTGCAGGCTGCTGGCTACCACTTCGTCAGCTCAAAGGTGCTTCAGGACGCGACCGACTTCGCTAGGAAGATTAAGTCAGACGAGTTCGTAAACGCTAAGCTATCCCAGCTGCTCAGCGAGTACAGGTCTATGAGAGCCTTAGGCAGTAAAGATCGTCGTGCAGCCTTGACATAATAGTTGGCACTGGTCGTGTTGAGTAAGTAGACGGAATCGGCTTAAATGAGGGAAAACTATTAACGCAAAGTTGTTTAAATTAAGGTTTAAGTAAGCAAACCGTACCAATCGTCTGATGTCTAAGCGACGTCTGATTACTTGTTAGTTTCTATCCGATTCCACGACGCATTTCTTTTATAATTTATCGTTAGTTTCTAAGAATGCCACTATTGAGAGCGTCGTTGAAGAAACGGGCCTAGCTAGTAAACTGCGAAAGATCGTATGGCAGTCAAGGTGACTACTCTTACAACGATAAATTATAAATGAAAAGTAGCGGAGTAGATTAATAGAGCTGGACCTCCCCTTTAAGGAACCTCTCTGAGATGAAGTGCAGCCTGCTTAGGTATTCATCTACTATCCCAGAAACCTCCTGCTTAATGTTGGAGTTCAACTGTACACCGTTATCAGGTATTATGGAGACGTCGGCTATCAGCGGGTCATCTATGGACCTTCCTATCTGGCCCAGAAGCCTTACATAAACCTCCTTCGCGCCAGGTACCTTCTCATATATTACCTGGGAGATCTCCATGGCAGCCACGTTATATATCTTGCCTACGTGCGTCACAGGGTTCTTACCAGCTGCCGCCTCAAGGCTCATTGGTCTCATAGGCGTTATAAGGCCGTTGACCCTATTGCCCCTTCCAGTGGCTCCATCATCGCCGTGCTCCGCGCTGGTGCCGGTGACCGTGATGTAAAACACCTCCTCCTCAGGTATGTCTCCGTTGTTTACATATACCTTCACATCATAATCTGGCGCCAGCTTGCTGGCAAGGTTGAGCACAGCCTCCTTTATTTCATCCTTGACACTCATGTACTCCTCCGGATCCCTCACGAAGCGGCTCACGATAGCATCGGCTACCGTTATCTCTAAGGTCCTCCCTCTTCTGAGCCCCATGACCTTCACGTCCTCGCCTGACGCAGGCACCTTTGACTTGAACTCCTTGCTGTTAAGCAGCCTCTCGGTTTCAAGAACCAGCCTTTCTATAGTGCTCAGAGGCGCGAAGCCTGCTCCAAAGCTAGTGTCGTTAGCCCTGTAGGACCCTGACCTTGACTCAAATATGCCCCTGAGGTCTGCGCTCCCTTTGCCTATCTTGTAGTCAACCACTAGGTGGATCTCTGGGTCAAGGAACCTGAGGTTCCTTGAAACCCAGTCCTTGACAGCCTTTATGACTATCCTGCCAACAGGCACCTCCTCTATACCTGATGAAGTCCTGACCTCCGTCGTCGCCCTGCCGGAGACTATAATGTAAATGGGCGATATGACATCACCCCCTCCCCACCTTGGCGAGGCCTGCCCACCCACAAGGAGGACTTTGTCCAGGTTGTGGTGCATTATGGCCCCAAAGCGCTCCTTGTAGTAGGCGCTGAGCTGCCTGCTAGCCTCCTCGGCGACAGCGTCGCTTATGTAGTCTGGGTGCCCAAGCCCTTTCCTCTCAACGAGCTCTACCTCTGTATCCTCTATAGGGATCTGGTTAAGCTGCCTCACAACTATGTTCCTGGGCATTTAATTGCCACCTGAGCGGTTCCTAAGCCCCCGCAAATTTAAAATTTATAGTATGTTGAAAGTCTCGCCCTTCAGATGGGCTAAGATTTTTCAATGAAAAAGTTTAAAAAACTCTCTAACTTGGCAAGCCTCTTAACTATGAAAGAATAATGGCACAAGCGCATATGCTGATTAGGTTCTATTTCAGTTAAGGAAGTGCACGGTGTCCATAGGGTCAGCTTAAATGCAGGTATACCACGACAGAGACAAAGGTGTTTAAGGATGATCAAGCGCGCCTTTGCGTTGAGTCTCTAAGGCCCCGGCTCCCTCTCCTTAGACTCCCTGATTCTTCTCTTGATGTCCTCCGGCAACGCCAGGTCCTCCCTGCTGAAGTTTGCTGGCCCCAGCAAGACCAATCCCTCGCCGTCCCTTATATCAATGAAGTGGACCCTGAGGTCATGCGGCGTCTGCCTCATCTTCTCTACAAGGATGTACCTCCTGAGCTCGCCGCCTATGACCCTCCTGCCGAACCTTATAATGCCATCAGCCACATGCTCAAGCCCCCAGCCGAAGGCGCTTGACGTAGTTATAGCGTACTGGCTCGTCATGAGTACCGTGAAGTCCCACCTATATAGGACCCTCTTGACGGCGTAGCTGTACTTCCTTGCCATCGCTGGCTTGTCAAGCCAGAAGGTGCTCATGCTGTCAATTATTAGCCTTGACCTGCCATAGCCCAGCCTCCTCTTGGCCTCTATCACCTTGTTTACCAGGGTCTCCACGTCGATCTCGTCAAGCGACCACTCGTCGTTCTGAGACTTGAGCAGCGCATCTATTATTATAGCCTTTCCCTCATCAACTGCCTTATCTAAGTCCATGTTAAACATCTTCGCCTGCTTTATTATACTCTCCCTGCTCTCCTCGGTCGTCACGTAAATGACCTTGTCGTTATCCTTTATGCCCCGCCACGCATAGTGAAGGGCGAAGATAGTCTTGCCGGTGCCGGGCTCCCCCACCACGGCAACAAAGAAGCCTCTTGGTATGCCTCCCCCTAGCATTTCGTCTATGCCGCGTACTCCTGTTGAGAGCCTCTCTATGCGCGCCGACACGACTGTCGCTCTCCTCTATTATTAGTCTCACCACCGGGCCTAATATCGCAGAGCAGCAGGGCGTTGCCACAGCTCAGCTGGTCTGAACTATAAAGATAGGCTGCCGCTTGAAACCGCTCTAAGCAGCCTGGAGGCAACCGACCTTAGCTCAGGGTCAACAACTGCTACTATAGCGTAGTACACCGCTAAGTAAGGTACTCCCATCTCCGCTAGAATTGCTATAGACCTTAAGAGACCCCTGCTTGGCGGCACGAGTGGACTAAAGAGAAGAGAGAGGGCAATAGCCAGCAGGGCGCTCAAGGCCAGCTTCGCCAAGCGCCTGTTAAATTCTCCCTTGGCGTTGCCTGGAAGGAACCAGTAATAGTATATGCCAACCGACAGGGCAAAGCGCACCATGTAAACAGCGGACCACGCCAATATAATAAGTTGAAGCTGAAGGCCCTTTAGCATGATGAAGGCCCCGGCCAGCGCTATTATGTAAACTAAGGATGGTATAGACGTCACTATGTTTAAGCGCTCAAACTTAGAGACGGAGCCCTCGCCGACTTCGCCTATAGAGCCCATCACTAGGTTTGAGAGCCCTCCGTTCAGAACCTCAATTATAGCTGTTATCATAAACACTGTCAGGGCCCACGATGCCCAGCCGTACTTGTAATTGAAGACATAAATTATGTAGAGCGGGTGCACGGCCGCGTAAACAAAAAGCGGGGTCGCGAGTGAGGCCACTATGAAGATTGACCTTAGGGCAGCTGCCACGTTGCCTGTTGAGAGGACGTAGGCGTGAAGGTACCGAAGGCCTGTATTTGCGGACTCCCTTACGAGCGTCGCCACGGCCGCCGCGACGAAGAAGGCCGCCACAACGGCTGAGCCGACGAGGGGGTACGCTATTGTCGCGTCAAGTGACGCCACAAAGCCAACAACATACGCAATTAGCAGCGGCCTCGAAGTCCTAGCCCACTCGGCCAGGGTAGGCCAGGGCGACGAGTCAGACCCCACTACTTGGTGAAGCCACTCAAGCCCAAGGGCTATTGAGATCGCTAGAGAGAGCGACGTCGCAATGAAGACGTGCCCAAGCGATGGAAAGGCCGCGTATAGCGCCACCATAATTAAGGCGGAGTACAGCAGTCTGTAGACAATGGTCAGCAGGGCCAGCCTCACAGGCCTTGTGGCGTCCAGCATTGTGGTGATGCCCCCCATGAATGACTGAAGCATGAGGGCCGTGCCAGCCAGGAGCGCCGCCTCAAGCCCCACCTTTGCCTCTAGGTACTCTAGGCTGAAGCCTAGCAGTATCCCGAGGATCCCGCTTAGCAGCGAGAGAAAGAGCCCTGCCGAGAAGGAGCCTCTCCTCCTTACGGCTAAGTACCTATACATCCACAGCCCAAAGAGGCTGATGGGCACAGTTGCGTAGTTAATGACTCTCTTTGTAGCAAACTGATAGGCCGCATAGTCTGCCTCGCTAAGCCTTCTGGCAAGCAGTATGCTCACAGTTATATTTAAGAGAAGGGCTACGCCATAAAGGAGGGACCTAGTGACCACTACCCTAGTTGGCGTTCTACTCAAGGTGCTCCGACACCACTATGGCAGCAGCTTCAGCTCCTTAAGCTGCGAGATCACGTAAGACCTTATGCTGTCCAAGGACGGCAGATCACGGACCAACTTGCCATTGTCTAGGTATTTAACTAGGAGCTGCTCAGGCCTCCTGCCGTCCTCGCAGGACGGCGGCTCGCTGCTCCAGGGTGCCACGTGATGTTTAAGCGCGCCACATGAGTACACCATCTTGGCCCCTGGCATCTTCCCCCTCTTGGTTATCGGCTCCCAGCCGTTACCGCGGTTCACCTCGACTATATCCATGCTCAGGTCGACGCTCCTTGGCATTGCAACAGTAGTGCCAACACCAAACCCATCAGCGACGTCACGTAACTCCAGTATGCTCTGTTCGTCAAGGCCGCCGCTGACTATGACCCTCACGTTCTTATAGCCGTGGAGCTGAAGGGTCCACTTGACCTCCTCTACAATGTCGTGCATGTTGCCCCTCCTGCTTGACGGCGTGTCAAGCCTTACCCCCCACAGCTTGTCCTTGAGCAGCTCGGCTGCCATCATGGCCTCCTGCCTCTCGTCGTCAAACGTGTCCGAGAGCGCAATCACATTTACCTTGCCGCTGTAGAGCTCTGCAAAGAGCTGCCACGCTTTCCTCTGGTCCCCAACAGCTATTATCAGGGCGTGAGGCATAGTTCCCTGAGGCGTCAGGCCCAGGTACTTCTCTGAAAGTATACCACTGACCGAGTCAGCGCCACCTATGTATGCGGCCCTGTCAGCCGCTGGAAAGACGGCGGGATGAAGCGCCCTGAGCCCAAAGAAGAGGTAAAGTTTGTTGCCAGCTGCTACCCTGATTCTAGCCGACTTTGTCGCTATGCTGCTCTCAAACCTGAGGACTCCAAGTACTGGAGCCTCGAACGGCGCGAAGGCCTCATAAGGAGCCTCTATCAGCATTAGAGGAGTCTTCCTCTTAAAAAGCGTGCCCTCAGGGAGCGAGTACACAGTGAACGGCTTGTCCTTCATTATGGCTAGGGCCTCCTCAAGCCCCGCGTAAACTGCCCACTCGCCCTCAGGCGGCTCGCTGTATAGGTGCACCTCCATCCTGACTTTGACGCTGCTGAGGCCCGCGTACCTTAGGACCTCCTGCGTCCTCTTGAAGTAAATGTCGCTGGCCTCACCGCTTACTATCTCATCCTTGGAAGCAACAAACAGCCGCGGCTCCTTCGACGTAGCTTTCACCCCTCAGCCGCAGGCCCTTGAGGAAAATTTAAAGCTCCCTCAAGCGTTTGATGAAAAGGCCTTTAAGAGCAGATGCGCTATGTTAAACAGCTGAGCCCTTGCACCTATATAAAATACTATAACGATTATTAGGGACTTCGTGATAAAAACTTATCAGGCCTTTCTCACTTTAAAGACAGTCAGGGTGCCAAGCCGTGAAAGTAAGGTCCGTCGAAGCGAGGACTATGAAGGGTAAGAAGGAGGTAGGCGGTAAAACCTATGAGTACGAGTACTACACGCTTCCCCTTAACCTCTACATAAAGAAATACGTCGTAGAGAGGTGGGGGAAGGATTTCGTAGTTGAGGTTGACGAGGATACTGGAGTTGTATGCATAAAGCCAAAGAAGGTCGGCGACCTTCTGGGCCTAGCCAAGTGCCCCGCTGTACCCTTAAACGGTGGCAGCTAGCATTGGTTTACTGAGAACAACAAGGCGACATCATGAGGGTTTCTTTTGACGTGCCCTCGCGGAATTTCACATCATAGAAATTAATGGTTACCTATGAGCGAACATCTCTTACATGCTGGGCCTGTTGTACCTTGCTCATATTTTGTAGAAGCGCGTAGGTTCTTTTTAGAAGCGCTTTTATCTCGCGCAAACAGAGCATGCATGGTGAGTGCCTTGCCCTTATTCGGAACAGCGGGAGCCAGAGGCCCCTACCCAGAAAAGATTAACCCAAGGCTAATTTATAGCGTAGCCTTAGCAGCGGCCAGGCACATAGCGGACTCCAAGGGAAGTGCCGTAGTGGGGCACGACTCCAGGCTCACGAGCCCGCTTCTGTCGCTGGCGACGGCCTCGGGCTTCATGGCAGGCGGCATGGATGTGATACTTATTGGCACAGCGCCTCTCCCAGTTGTAGCCTACGAGGTCAAGAGGTCGCGCTCCTCACTTGGGGCCTCGATCTCAGCGAGCCACAATCCGCCCATGGATAATGGCATTAAGCTGTTGAAGAAGGACGGCATGGAACTCTTCAGAGCCGAGGAGAGCTCCCTTGAGGGCTACATAAATTCAGCAACGGAGGTGCCGTGGGACAGGGTCGGCTACTTCACTACTGAGAATTATGCCGTCGAGTCTTATATAAATGAGGCCCTAGAGTTTGTTGACACGAGCCTGTGGCGCAGGGCTGACAGGCCTAAGGTTTTGGTCGACTGCGCTAACGGCGCTGCCAGCGTCGTGACTCCAAAGCTCCTCAGGGAGGCAGGATTCGAAAAAATCATAAGCGTAAACTGTAACCTTGACGGCACGTTCCCAGGAAGGCTTCCTGAGCCGAGGCCTGACGTGATGGCGTCCCTGCAGCCTGTCCTTGAGGGCTCGAACGCCGAGGTCCTCCTAGCTCATGATGGCGACGCTGACAGGCTGGCAGTCCTAACTAGGGGGTTAGGCTTTGTAAAGCAGGACCTTATAATAGCCCTGCTGGCACAGCGCAAGCTAAGCGAGAGCAAGGGTAACGTTGTGGTCTCTGTTGATGTAGGCTACGAGGTGCAGGAGGTTGTAGAAAAGACAGGCGGCAAAATAGTTCGCGCGCCCTTAGGTAGGCTACACGAGTATATGGACAGTAACACGTTAATGGCTGCTGAGCCCTGGAAGCTCATAGATCCAAAGTGGGGGCCGTGGCCTGACGGCATCTTCCAAGCGCTCCTCCTGCTGGATGAGGTCATGAGAAGAGGGCGCAGCGTAAACGAGGTCATACTATCATTGCCGTCATATCCAAGTGCCAGGCTCTCGTTCCTGGTGGGAAGCGAGAGCGATAAGGAGCAATTATACGAAGTGCTCTCGCGGCGGGCGGAGAAGCTCTTAGGAGTCAAGGTTACAAGCCTCCTCGCCATAGATGGCGTAAGAGTGGAGGGCGAGGATGGCAGCTGGCTCCTCGTAAGGAAAAGCGGCACTGAGATGAAGGTGAGGGTCTACGCCCAGGCCACAAAGCCTGCTAGGCTGAAGGATATAATTGATAACGTTAAGGCCGTAGCGTCTTCCACGTCGGACCGCGCGAGGCCTAGCGTTCTCAGCGTCGAGGAGGCCATAAACATGGCGTAAGGCCAAAGATACTTTAGGGAGAGGCCCCTCTCTAGAGGAGCTGGGTCAAAGCCATGTATGAGAAGGATAACGATGCGTGGCTTAATCTCTCGGAAAAGCTTGAAGAAAGGGCCTTCTACCTGGAGAGGGCTCTAAAAGAGTTCGTCGTTAACGTAACACAGTCTAATATGAGCTCACTCATAAACGAGAACAAGGTGTTATTCCTTTACTTCACTGCCGAGTGGTGTGGCCCCTGCATAAACTTCTATAAGACCTTCAAGGAAGTTGCAATGAAATACCTAGTTCCAGGTGTGGCCTTTGGTAAGGTAGACGTAGACTCGGCTTATGCAGTAGCTGATAAGTATCAGGTGAGGCACATACCCTCTATACTCATAATAGCGGATGGGAAAGTCGTTGATACTATAGTGGGTCAGGTCAGCAAGGATGAGCTTGAGAAGAGGATGGGCACGTACATTAAGAAGGCGCTGGCCCAGCATTAGCTGCATTGCATATTTCATGTTAAGGCCCCTATGGACATCTCGTTAACAGCTCTAGGTCGAACTGCCACCACTTGTGCGCGTGATTTTTTATAAGTACAGTACTAAGAGAGCTCACTTGATGAATCTATAACAGGTAAGAAGTCAACTAGGCCAGGCCACAATAAATACTTGTGCAGGCTTAAATAACTGAAGCAGAACAGTAAGAGGTCAGGAGGTAACCTAGTTGACTGTAACAGTGAGTCAAAAGACGCACATTGAAGTGCCCCCAACGCTGCCAGCCCCTGGAAGGCTTGTGAAGGAGGGTGACAGTGTCTATGTTGAAATAGCTGAGAAGAAGATACCCATCGGCGGCCCCATGCCTGAGCTAAGGGAGGGCGAGAAGCATGTAGGCTACACCACAAGCCTCTGCCCAGTTTGCATGAGGTTGCTGCCAGCAAGGATCCTTGAGAGGGACGGCAAGATATACATAAGGAAGGTCTGCCCTGAGCACGGCGAGTTTGAAGAGCTCTACTACGGCGACGCCAAGCTGTACTACAAGATGATGAAGTATGAGGAGACTGGCAAGGGGGCAGGCCATGCGAAGGCTTATGTCGCCCTCAGCGCCCCATGCCCCTTCAACTGCGGCCTCTGCTCAATGCACGAGAACCACACGGCCCTAACCAACCTAGTTGTCACGAACAGGTGTAACCTGAGCTGCTATTACTGCTTCTTCTACGCTGAGAGGGCCGGCTACATCTATGAGCCCTCCATAGAGCTCCTGAGGTATCAGATCAGGCAGGTGAAGAAGCAGGCCTTCACTATGGCCGTACAGATAACGGGAGGGGAGCCGACGCTCAGGGAGGACCTGCCTGAAATAATTAAGATGCTCAGGGAGGAGGGCGTAAGGCATATACAGCTCAACACGGCTGGCATAAAGTTTGCGGAGATGTACTTCCACGACCCCCAGGCCGCCATAAACTACGCGAGGACGCTTAGGGAGGCCGGCGTCAACACAGTATACATGAGCTTCGACGGCGTGACGCCCAAGGCCAACCCGAAGAACCACTGGGAGGTGCCATACATATTTGAGGTCTTCAGGAAGTCCGGCATGACAAGCGTCGTGCTCGTGCCTACGCTCATAAAGAATGCCAACTTCAATGAGATGGGCCTGACGCTGAAGTTCGCTGGAAAGCATATGGACATCGTCAGAGCGGTCAACTTCCAGCCTGTGAGCCTCAGCGGGCAACTGAAGAAGAGCGAGAGGGAGAAGATGAGGGTAACCATAGCTGACGCGATAAAGGGCATAGAGGAGCAGACAGACGGTCAGATACCGGCCGACACGTGGTACCCAATACCTGTTGCAGCCAAGTTCTCTAAGTTCGTAGAGGCCTCTGTTGGGACCGAGCAGTTCTGCATGGCGAACCACCCAATGTGCGGCGCTGCAAACTACGTCTTCGTCGAGAGGGGGCCCGACGGCGTACCAACAAAGTTCGTGCCACTTGGCAACTTCTTCGATATAGAGGGCTTCATAGAGTTCCTTGATAAGGAGAGGCTTAACCTTGAGGACTCAAAGTTCAAGAAGTTAGCACTATTGAAGGGCCTCATAGACCTGAGGAAGTTCACAGACCAGGAGAAGATGCCGAAGGAGCTCAGCTTCTCGAAGCTGCTTGCAAGCGTGCTGATAAGAAGGAATTATGACGCCCTTGGAGAGCTACACTACAAGATGCTGTTCATTGGCATGATGCACTTCATGGATCTATACAACTATGATGTAGAGAGGGTTAGACGGTGCAACATCCATTACACAATGCCTGATGGCAGGGTGGTGCCATTCTGCGCCTTCAACGTAATGGAGAGCCTCTACAGAGACTACATACAGTCTAAGTACAGAAATACCACGCTCTCCACTAACAGGATGAACGGCTTCACCCCAGGCGAGAAGTACGACAGGTCTAAGTACATACTGAGAATAAAGAAGGACCCGCTGTACTATGAGACCTATAAGGGTCTCATATACTAAGGGCGTCACGTTAAGTACGAGACTCTAACCTTTTAGGTCTAAGTTTACTTTATAGCGTGTATATTAAAATAAAGCTACAATCCTGCTTTTTTATTAGAAAGAAAGTCTTATGTTAGTAGATTATGCCGTATCTGAGGTGGACCCAGCCTCCACAAAGAACCCTGAGGCTCTTTAAGTAAAGTCCCCTCAAAAGGCTAGCATTGCCATTTATTACCTGAACACCCATGCCAAATATAATTGGCGACACCGTGAGCCAAAGCTCGTCGACTAGGCCATCCCTGAGGAGCCCATAAGTTGTAGTCCCTCCGCCCTCGACCATGAGTCTCCTGACGCCCATGTCAAAGAGCGCTGAGAGGGCCTTTCTCAGATCCACGCTGCCCTCGCCAGCTCTTATTACACTTATGCCTCTCTCCGTGTATATAGAAATTTTGTCATCACTCTGATCCTCGGTAGTTATGATAACGCCTTTACCTGGGACTGAGAACATCTCAAGGGTTGGGGGTACCTTAAGGGCCGCGTCTATTACTACCCTCAAGGGGTTTCTGCCGACAGCCCTTCTTACTGTGAGCGAGGGGTCGTCTTTTATCGCGGTGTTAGCTCCCACGAGCACAGCGTCAGCCCATGCCCTTAGCCTGTGCTGCAGCTCGAAGTCCTCCTCGCAGCTAAGCTTAGAGAACCCAGCCTCTGTCGCTATTCTTCCATCAACGCTCATGGTTGAGAAAACTATGGTGTACGGCTTCAGAGCTACCACCGAGCTGCTGTAGCGACTCTAAGTTTAACGCTTGCCACTCTCACGTTCAGGTGTAGCTGTATTGCCCACGGTGCCTGCGGACCCTTTGAGGCCCCTGGTTCGATTAGCTGCCTGTAAGTCATAGTCAATAGCATTCCGTGGCATTACCATAACTGTGGCTCGCTTGTAACGGACCATCTCAAACGCTGCCCCTAGCCCTTAGCGTCTAGCATTAGTTGTGACAAGCAGCTGCCGCAGAAGCGTGACAGTTACATTGATATTGTTGGCATAATGCTATTCCCCTACAAAGGTTAGTTCAATGAGCCTACTCCTAGGACCGTCCATCTCTATAAGGAGCACCCTCTGCCAGCGGCCTAGCTGTATGGTCCCGTTCACAACGCTTACGCACCTTGAGTTACCTATAAAAGTTGCTGCAAGGTGAGCGTGCGCGTTGTTATCGACAAGATTGTGCTTCCAGGCCCGCTCGGGGTTGAAGAGGCTCCTTATGGAAGTTACGATATCCTCCATAAGACCTCTTTCAGCCTCGTTAATGGCTATAGCGGCTGTCGTGTGCGGCACTGATATTGAGAGCAGCCCATTGGTAACGCTATTGTTGTATATAAACTCCTTTACTTTGTCGGTCACGTCAATAACTTCAAATCTCTCCTTAGTCCTGACTTCAAAGCGTTCATGAAGGAACTTCAAGAAGACCCCCCAGCTGCCCACTACTAGGCCGAGTTATAAAATCACCGACTTTGCAGAGGGTTCAGCTCCTACACGGGTTCACTGTTTTACAGTCATCGCCTCACCCTTATTTCCCGCGCCCCGCTCGGGGTCCCATAGGGCCTGGGGGCGCTCAGGGTTACCTGGGGACCCCACGCCCTGAGTAGCCTCGGGGAGAGCCTGGCGGCTCTTCACCCCTCAAGGGGACCTCGCCGACGAGCATGTATAATGAACCTTAAAGACCCATGTGAAAATCAAAATAGCTGCGGAAGGCTGCTGTTATGGCTTTTCATGAGCGCTCATTACTGAAGAGCTTAAGACGTTAAGGTAGCCAGCGTTAAGTCGCAAACCCGCAATAACTCCTAGGCAGGGTGCCTAAGCGCGCTTAAGGCTAACTTTGACTTTGCCTGCTTCCAGCATCTCTATGAGCGCGTAGCGCCCCTCAAAGAGGGGGCCTGGGTTAACTGCAACTACGCCGTCGTAAAATGCCTCCCCGGGCGACTCGTGAACGTGGCCGAATAGATGAAGCTTTGGCTTAAGGAGCCTGGCCAGCTCCCCTATCGCAGCCAACCCTATGTTAACGCCCAGAAGGGCCCTGTCGAGCACTCCCTTTGGAGGGTGATGGCTCAGAAGCACGTCAACCTTAGACCCACTCGTGACCCTCCGCAGTCTCTCTACGTCACTTCTGTAATCAATGCCGCCTACGCCAGCCACTGCGAGGTTGCCAAACGACAAAACCCTCCCATCAAGGAGTAGCCCCTTCCTGTCAAGAGCTCTCCTTATCGCTACATCATCTAGGTTGCCGGTGACGGCCAGCGCCCTACCAGAGCAGCATGAAGCCAAAGTATCAACGACGTCCAGGCACTCATAGTCGCCGGTGGCGAGGAGAAGGTCAAAGCTCTCTAGCTTAACAACTCTTGTAAGCGCCTCGGCATTGCAGTGGATGTCTGAGACGTGCAGTATTCTCAGCTCAGCTCACCTGCCTTGTCAGGAACGCCCTTAGCCTGGCCATTGCCCTTAACTTAACAGCGCTCCCCAGCTTAGACTCCTCTATGGCCCTGGCAAGGTAACTAAGAGCCTCCTCCGCCGTCTTGGGGTCGAAGGGGTAGGGCACGCCGTCCTTGCCTCCTATGGCGTAGGCATAATAAAATGGATCCAGGGACAGGGTCAGCGGGTCGCGCTCCGAGGTCGGCACAGAATATATGACGTCAGCTATCAGGGCAAGGGCCCTCAGTACCTTGGGGCCCAGGCCTTCAGTTAAGGCCAGCTCCTCCTCGCTTGAAGGTGGGTTCGCATAAATCTTCTCAAGGGCCCTGACGAACTCCTTAGTTGGCGTCACAGGCCTGTAGTAAGCCCTGGGAGGCCTTGCCCTCGCCTCCCCCTCTATGTACCTGAGCAGGCTCGGTGCCCCCAGGGCAGCGTTGCTCTCAGCCAGCAGCCTCAGGAGCCTCTCCTTGCCCTCAGCTATTATGTCAACGTATGCCCTCCTGGCCTCCCTGCTCTCCCTGGCGGTGGCGTTAAGGTAAACTGACGCCTTAAAGCCAGCCACGCCTGAGAAGGGCTCCTCTATGGAAGCCTTATCTATGTGGTACCTTCTTGCCATCCTAGAGGACAAGTTCATGCCCTGCTGTATTACAAGCTGGGGGCCCCTCTCGGTCACTATAACCGCGTGGACGTATGTGTCATAGCCGTCCTGCAGGAACGTCGAGGCCGCCCGCGCCGCTACCTTGCTGAATCTGAAGGCCTCATCAGAGCTCACCCCAAGCCTCCTCTCAGCGGCCTCGCTCTCATCCTTAACCTGGAGCATCCTCTTTCCCTTGCCGCCCAGCACTAGGAAGCCAAGATCCTCAGACCAGCTGATCTGTTTGAGCAGCGTTAACACTACTGTCGTGCTGCCGCTGCTGTCCCAGTCCATGCCTATGACATTATTGAACGCCTGAAACCAGTAGGGGTCTGAGAGCGCCTTTATGAGCCCCTCAGGACCGCGCTCCTCCACTATGACCTTTACTATGCTCCCGCTCAGGGACTTCATAATCTTCAGCATCCAGCCTGGCACATGGCCGTCGTGCAGCGGAAGCTCAGCAGCTCCTGTCAAGGCTCCCCCTTATAATATCTAGGGCGAGCCCTAAAATTGCTGAGGGGCCGCATTATGTTAAATGCCCTTGGGAACGCCTAACAGGTAAGATCTATGCCCTCAGACCTCAAGACGTCTAAGACCTTTTGCCCGTTGGGAAGCCTTTGAACTACAGCCCTCAGCTCATTAACTGATGAAGTTAGTATTTCAGAGACCTTAAAGCCCAGCGACTTATAGTAGCAGCCCTCCAATATCGTTGAAGCGAGGTCGCCTACCTTAGCCACAATAGACTCAAGACTTCTGCCCTCCATGTACTCCAGCGCTGCGCCTCTAACCGCGTCACTGACATTCATTTTAAAGATGGCCTCGCGCTCAGCCAACTCCTTGGCTGTCCTGTCAACGCCCGAGCTCTTTGACACGTCGCCCACTATTGACTCGCCTATGTCATGAACCAGCGCTATAAAGGCTGCTCTGAGCGGGTCAAGGCCCAGCTGAGAGGCCACGTCAGCAGCTATGAGCGCCGCGGCGAACGAGTGCTGCGAAACGCTCTCAGCGACGGACGACGGAACCCCCCTTAGCATCCAGCCTGTCCTAGAGAGCGAGTTCAGCGCAATTATGATATCGGAGAGCCTCAAACGAGCTCACCTTCTCCTTTTAAGTGAGTACAAGGGCGGAAGAGCTGCCGCCTATGCTCTTACCAAATAGATGGCTGGTTTGCCAGGCAGTGCATTTGCCCTCCTCGGTGACGACCCCTGCTCCTCCTCCTCTATTATGACGCGGACCCCTCCAAGCTCCCTTGATATGAAGTCCGCGGACTCCCTGAGCACCCTCAGCTCAAGCTCTCTGTCTAACAGCAGGTCGAGGACCTCTGGGCTCTTGCTGACGCTCTGGAGAAGCCTGGAGAGCTCCTGGCGTGGGACGCCATAGTCCTTTCCCATAACCTCCTTTACGGCATCCCTGAGCTGCTTGCCACCTGAAATGGACCTGCTAAGGTCCATCAGCGCGCTGTACTTCCACTTGGCTGCAACTGTAACTATCACCTCCTTAGGCGTTCCAATGAGGCCCACGACATTCTTTACGTCGTTAAGAAGAACTTCAATGACCTTCTCAGAGACCTCGACATCCTTCCTTACCTTGTTCTCATCATATCTTGGCCAAGTCTCTGTGACGACGAGCGTGCTGTGCCCTGCCAGGTGCCACGTCTCCTCAGCCACGTGAGGGGCAAATGGAGCTAGCATGAGCGTCGTGTACTCTATGTACTTTATCAGGAGCTCCCTGTTAGGGGTGCCGGCCCTCCTCAAGTACCACTTGTACCTGTTTTGAAGTCCATAGAACGCCTCCAGGAAGGCGCTCTTAAACTTGAGCTGCTCCATGTACTCTGTGACCCTCTTCACCGTTGAGTTGAGCACGCTCTCAAACCAGTCGTCTATGGAGAGCCTCTCTTCCCTGCCCTTCCCATGGTTCTCCTTAACAAAGTCTATCCAGCCGTTCAGGTCCTCGATTGCCGTGTCAACGTCTGCTAGCGTGAAGTTGGCATCATCAAGGCCGCCGTCAGCTCCAGCCAAAACCTCGGCGATGCGGGTGGCGTCAGCGCCCGCCTCGTCGAGCATCTGACGGAGTGTTATGAAGTTCCCGGTGGACTTGCTCATCTTG
>Ga0080003_1000011_pt1 | contig 141427 bp, 150 predicted proteins | sample JossMetagenome_FD_69206 | JGI IMG/M metagenome (GOLD analysis project Ga0080003, IMG submission 69206) | Hot spring microbial communities from Joseph's Coat, Yellowstone National Park, USA - JC2_E (SPADES assembly) (version 2) | ecosystem: Environmental > Aquatic > Thermal springs > Hot... | reverse complement strand
CTTAGAAAGATATTAAATCCTTTAATGTAAAATCAAGGTAAAATTAGTTTGATTATCTTTAAAGATTGGCTTATATTTTAAAAGAATGGACATGCCTCCATTAATTCTTGCAAGTAGGAGCAAAATGCTCCTACTTGTTTAGAATTAAAAACTGGTCATTTTCATTCATTTCTATTTTTTATTCTTTATGCTTTTTATAAGTATTTCTTAAAATATATCTACTAATATAAATTGATCCACCTGGGCCACGAAAATTGATCTACCATTTGGCAATAAAACTCAGGCGTCCCGTTTGTTTTTGTTTGTTTTCTTCTTTACGTTTGTTTTTTTGTTTGTTTCTTTTGTTTTTTGAGCTTGTTTATTCAGATGACTGTTAGAACTATTCTAAAAGGTGAGTTTGATAAAATAAAGAAAGAAAAAAAGTAAAACAAGCCCTTTTATGCTTACAATCCACTAAATTACTTATAATTTCTTCAACACATCGTCTTTTTTTAAAACAAGCTTGACGTTGCTTGCCTCTTGCCCAATGTCTTAGGGCTTACCGAGGAGGGCTTTTTAGGTTGCCATCCTGCTTTGCGCTGCTACTTTGGTCAATGTCTTAGACCTTTCGCACACCGCAGGCGGTACTCACTACTGCCTGTGAGCAGGCCTTGCAATTTTCTGGCTGATGAGCAAAACTACTGAAACTTCACTTTTTTGCTTGCAGCATAGCTCATCTGGGTAGGACAGCTGTCCCAACCTCAGTACAACTATTACCAACAAACAAAAAGCTGCAAAAACTTGATGCAAAACTGCAAATGGCTTGCAAGTAACCGGTTTACCATAAAAAACCCAAACATCAGTTTGCTTTACCCTAGCGCAACTAGGAAAATAAAGCTAGAAAACTGCCACAGTGCTTAAAAAGCAACCGTGTTGGATTTTAAGCACCCCACACGCATGTTTGCAGTTTTGGTACAACCGACTTACAAACACACGTACTCACTGTCTTTAACAGTGACCCAAAAAATTCAAGAGGGCTAATAACAGCCTTACTGCTCCTCGCAGTAACCCAAATAAAAACGCGCAAAAAGAATTGATGAATATTAAAATCATAATTCTTTTTTTTAAAAAAGTCAAGTTTTTATATATCTTTACTCTCTTTGTTTTTAAACAAAGAGAGTAAAAAAGCAAACAAATACAGCGTATTTTAAGCTTTATACAAAATATCGTGCTATATTATTATACTAATAATTGTGCTAAAGTTGCTAAGCATTTTTACCTGTCCGCGAAGGCTACTCACCCTGCGCCTGTCGCTTTAAGCGGCAGGCTTGGCTTCGTCTATGACGCCTTTTCGCTAAGTAAGCCTAACGCTTTGCTGCATACAGTTTTTGTTCCAAAATCTGTATGCAGGTCTTTTGGCAGTTTTTGGAACAAAAACACGCTTGTTTTGCAAGCTTGCCAAAAGCCTATTATTGAAGATTATCTAGATTTTCTGCATTAATTTTACTCATCAAAAGAAGGTGGCGTTTGGTATGGATTTGTTTGCAGGATATCAAGCAAGCTTTCAACTTTTGGGCGCAGACCAGAAGAAGATATTTTTTTTGCATCCTTTTGAGCTTGTTCAGTAAAAACAATCTTCCACATTACCAGTCAACTTTATCGCGGCATTTATCTATTGGAGTTGCTAAACCTTCTTGTATGGATTCTCGCATTCCAGGAATGCTAAGAAGATACATTGTTTCTTGTATAGCTTTCCAGTCATCCTCAGAAATTAAAATAGCATTACCGTGTTTGCTTGTTACAATAATAGGCTCATGTGATGATGAAACTTCATTTATAAGGCTGTAAAGCTTGGATCTTGCTTCAGTTACATTTATTGTAAGCATAATAAACCTCCATTATTCCTTTACAGTTTTATATTACGTTATTGCGTACGTTTTGTTAATGGGGGCCCCCACAATATTTTTATTGAGTTTATTATTAAAAAAGTGTAATAAACATTTAAATATGTTATTATTTGGGGATTAAAAATGGAAAAAGTTATTTTAATTACAGGAGCATCAAGCGGTATAGGAAGTAGTATCTGTGAATATTTGAAATCAAAAGGTATGGTTGTTTTTTGCGCATCACGAACGATGCAAAATAATGAAGAAAAACAGACATTTACTTTGGAAGTAACAGATCAAGAAAATGCTAAAAAAGTAATATCACATATTTTTAATCTCAAAAAAAGAATCGATGTTCTAATTAATGTAGCAGGTTGCGGTATTGCTGGTTCCATTGAAGATACTCCCCTTGAGGAGATAAAAAGGCAGATGGATGTAAATTTTATAGGAACTGCAGTTTTAACTAAAGAAGTGTTGACTTATATGAGAAAACAAAAAAGCGGTTTGATAATTAATTTTAGTTCAATAGCAGGATTATTTGGATTGCCCTACCAAGCATTCTATAGTGCATCAAAGTTTGCTGTTAAAAGCTTTTCTCAAGCACTTCGTCTTGAAGTCGAGCAGTTTGGAATAAAAGTTGTTGTTGAGCCTGGGGATTTTAAATCTAATTTTACTGTTAATAGAAGGAAATATACCACCACGAACTCAGAATACGCAAGAAGCTTTAGTAATGCAATTGAAAAAATTGAGGAAGATGAAAAAAATGGAGAAGATCCTGTATTAATATCTAAGCTTATCTATAAAATAATTCATTCAAAAAACTCAAAAACCACATATGTTATTGGACCTTTTTTCGAGATAGTATTTGCTGCATTAATCAAATTACTGCCAGAACGAACTATTTCTTTTATATTAAAAAAATACTACCGGCTGCCAGATTAATATAGGTGCCCTATCTGCTGTATTTTAACTTCAAAGAATTTTTAAATCATGGTATAAAATTTGCTGAACAAAAGAAAAATGAAATTGTAGTATTCTCGCTTCCGTAATCAAATAACTAAAACAATTCTTTCCACGCTTCTTTGGGTGTAAGAATTTTTATTATATCTTGTGCTTTTTGAAAATGTTTTATATTTCCTGTAATAAGCGCATCAGCTTCTGAACTTTTTGCTACTTCAATAAATTTTAAATCAGAAAAATCTAGCATATTTATGCTTAGTTTTGTCGCTGTAACAAACAAAGCTGTTTCTTTAACAAAATTTAAAAATATTGATATGTCTTTAACATCAAAGTTAAATTTTGGTCTTCTCAAAACATTAGCATATTCAAGATATATTCTATCGTCTAGTGCCAAGGTAAAACGACCATCTAAAAAATAATCCAAAATACGCCACGGGTAATTGTTTGGAGAAATAAATCCAGATATAAAAACATTGGTGTCAATAACGAGTATCACTTATTTGTTCTTTCTTTTGCAATTTCTTCATCAATATCATATTCTGTTATATTATTCTCAGCAGCTTTCTCTCTCATTCTTCTTAAAGCATTTTTAGCCTTAATTCTTTTAATCATAGACATAACTTGCTCTAAGTCATCTTCATTTGCTGGAATCATTATAGAAGCGGGTTTACCATTTAATGTAACAACAATTTCATCTTCATCTTGCAACATTTTAAGAATCTCAGCGGTTCTTAATCTTAACTCTCTTGAAGGAACAAATTTCATATTTCCTCCTGTTTACAATTTGTTACCATATATACTACATTGCCTTTTGAAAATGTCAATGATAATTTTAAATCAAATAAAAATCAGTGTTTTTTAAATTTGATAGTATATAATTAATTATAAATTTCACCTTGACAAAAACCTTATTTATATAGTATGTTTTAATGTGTTTTAAATTTATAACGTATTGCAACAGATTAACACGAGGTGACTTATGAAAAATTTTACTAAATCTTTTAGAATTGACGAAAACACTGTAGAAATTTTTGAAGAGCTAAAATTAATATTTAAAATCAATTCTGACAGCGATTTACTTAAAGCAATTATATTTGAAATACATGATATTAAAAAGCAAAAACTTTTGCCAATTGAATTATTTAACGAAATAAATGAGCAACATAAAAAAGAATGTGAAAAAATACAAAACGAAAATAAAACTCTTATTTTAAGAATTGGCGAGCTTCAAGGTGAACTTAACATCTATAAACAACAGGCTTTTCCTAAAAAAAAGCCATGGTATAAATTTTGGGAGAAGAAGAATTGATGCGTAACTTATTGTTGTTTTATATTGATTTCTAAAGTTGATACCATTGTATTAATTATAAATTCTAATATTCTAAAAACCTTATTTTTATAGTATGTTTTAGATTTAAAACATATTCAAACATATGCAAACAAGTTCAAACAAAATTATTTTTGAACTTTAAAAACTAGTTTTCTATCTTCGCTTAATCGCATAAAATTGTTAAAAGACTATCAGCATCGTTTAAAATCATCCTCTACTCTAATAATGTCATCTTCTCCTACATACTCGCCAACTTGAGCTTCTATAATTACTAAATCGATTTTACCCGGGTTTTCTAACCTATGAAGCTCACCAATTCTTATATAAGTTGATTCATTTGGTCTTAAAATAAATTCTTTATCTCCTACAGTAACTAGTGCAGTTCCAGATACAACAATCCAGTGTTCGCTTCTGTGTAGGTGTTTTTGTAAAGACAATCTTTTTTGCGGTTTAACTATGATTTTTTTGATTTTATAAAAGCGATTTTCTTCTAGCAGTGTGTAGTTGCCCCATGGTCTATATACAGTTAAATGTGCATCTGCAAGCTCTGAGTTTTTGGTTTTTAGTATAGATACTATGTCTTTAACCTTTTGACCAGAGCCTTTTTTTGAAACAAGCAAAGCATCGGCTGTATCAACAATCATCAAATCTTCAACATCTACAGCCCCAATCATACGATTGTTTTCTTCAATGATAAGATTGTTTTTTGAGTTTATTAGTACAGCGTTATTTTTTGTATTGCCGTTTTCATCTTTTTCTAAAACTTCGTATAAACTATCAAAACTGCCCAAATCATTCCATTGTATATCAAAAGGCACAATTTTTAATCTCTTGCTTTTTTCTGCAACGGCATAATCAATACTCTTTGGTGTGATCTCAGACATATCTTTATGCTTTATCCTAATTGGTGAACAATTTTTAGCATTTTTAAAAGCTTTAAAAGATGATTCAAAGATTTCAGTTTCGTATAATTTTAGCTCTTCTAAGTAGCTTTCTGCTTTAAAACAAAAGATACCACTATTCCAGAAGTAACTACCTTCTTGTATGTATTTTTGCGCAGTTTTTAAATCTGGCTTTTCTTTAAACTCTTCTACATCAAACCCTCTAGCTTTTATGTAGCCGTATCCTGTATTTGGGCTTGTTGGCTTAACACCAAAAGTTACAATGTAGCCTAACTTAGCAAATTCTTCACCTTTTTTTAGACTTTCATAGTAATTATTTGACTCTTTTATGTAATGGTCTGCGCTTGATACAAGCAGTGTTTGGTCTTCATCTGCCAAAAAACTAGCAAATGCAACAGCTGGTGCAGTATTTTTGCCTACTGGCTCTAATATAAACTCAGCTTTATTTAAATCCAAACCAACTTCTTCAATTTGATCTAATGCCAAAAAATAATGAACTTCATTTGTAACAAAAATAAACTTTTCAACAAAACTCTTGTTTCTTAAAACTGTCAATTGAAATAAAGACTTGTTGTCAAAGAGCTTTATAAATTGTTTTGGGTAAAGGCTTCTGCTAAGTGGCCAAAGCCTAGTGCCAGACCCACCGCACAAAACTACATTAATCATACCTCCTCCTTACATTGGAAAGCATTATAAAAATTATGGAGTTCAAATGTCAAATTGTTATCAAAAACCCAAAATACTTTTTAGTGCTTTTACCTCAGATTTGCTTACAGATATGCGGGTTTTATTTGCATCGTTCATTACAAGCCAGTATGTGCTTTTAAACCACGGTATAACTTCATATATGCTTTGTAAGTTTACTATGTAGCTTTTTTGAACCCTATAAAACTGAGGAAAATCTTGCAGTTTCTCTTCTAAATTTTTCATTGACTTTTTAAATGAAAAACTTGAATCTTTTGTAACAATTTTAACAAAACCTTCTTGCGATTTAGCAAATACTATTTCATTGATATCTAATAAATAAATCTTGCCTTTTTCTTCGACGGGAATTTTGTCAATTTTTTTCTGTTTTGGCTCAATTTGATTTAGAAAGTTTTTGGCTTTTTCTAAAGATTTTTCCAATCTTGATGGGCTAATTGGCTTTAATATATAATCTAGTGCGTTTAACTCAAACGCATCAACAGCATAATTATCGTAAGCAGTTGTAAAAATTATAGCTACCTTATCGCTTGAAATAATTTTTGATAGTTCAAGCCCGCTTACTTTCGGTATGTTTATATCAATAAAGACAATATCTGGTTTTAAAGATTTTAGGAGATTTAAACCTTCTATCCCATCTTGAGCCTCACCTATGACTTCTATAAAATTATATAAACTTAACAGGTACTTTAACTCATCAATAGCAGGTTTTTCGTCTTCAATTATTAACGCTTTAAGCATTTGACAACAATGATTTTGGCATCATAAAATAAACTACCGTGCCTTGACCTTCTTTTGTATTAATGTGCAAGTATGCATCTTTTCCAAAAATCGACACAAGCCTTTCATTTACATTTTTTATTCCTATACCTAAACCACTTTCTGATTCTTGCTCTGAAGTAATTTGATTATTGGCAGTAAATATTTTTTGAAGTTTTTCTTGTTTTATACCAGGTCCATTGTCAGTAACATAAAATTGTATGTAATCTTCCATCCTTTGTATTTTTATTTTCAATATTAATTTTGTATTTATCTTTGATATCGAATGCTTTACAGCATTTTCCACAAGTGGTTGCAAAACAAAAGCGGGTATTTTTTCTTCTAACAAACTTTCGTCAATTTCTTCTTCAATTTCAATTTTATTGCCAAAACGAGCCTTCTCAATATAAAGATAAGATTTTACAATCTCTAATTCTTTAGCAATTGTTATAAAAGTTCCAATATTTTTGAGGTTGTACCTCAAATACTCACTTAAATTAATCAACATTTGTCTTGCTACCTGGGGGTTTGTTCGGATAAATGATATTACTGCATTTAGTGTATTAAACAAAAAATGCGGGTTCATCTGTGAAGCTAATGCAATAAGCTTTGCTTGACTGGCAAGTTTCTTTTGCTCTTCAACTTGAGCAATCTCAATTTGATAAGAAATTAACTGAGCTAAACCTTTTGCTAACTCAATGTCTGTGCTAGAAATAACTTTTCTGCTAACTTTCTTTTTTGATCTGTATAGTTTCAAAGTACCAACAAGTTTATCAAAGCATTTAAGCGGTACAATAACTACACTATTTAGCGGGCAATCTTTAATAGAACAACCTATTTCTTCTTTTGTAGTTGCTACATTGATTCCGCCATTTAAAAGTGTATTTTTTGTAGCATTGGTTTGTATAGGTATACCGCTTTTGTGGTGATCATTACCTACACCAATATGAGCTAATATTTTATCTGTATCTGTAATTGCTACAGCATCTAAATCGGTTGATTCATAAATAATTTTGGCAGCATTGGCAGCAGATATTTCATTTAAACCGTTTCTTAAAAAAGGCAATGTCTTATTTGCAATATCAAGCGAGAGTTTTGCAAGTGTTGCAGAAATGTTTTCCTTTTCATCAAAAACGGATTTAACAATCATCATAAATACAGTTATACCGATAGCGTTTGTAATTGTCATTGGCATACCTATGTCATTTACCAAATCCAGTGCCTTAGGGTACGGCTTTGAAAAGAGTAGGATTATACCCATCTGCATTCCTTCACCTAAAACCCCAGCAAAAAAAGCTAACTCCCACGGTATATACTCACCTTTGTAGTATTTTCTAATAAGTCCACCAAGTAAACCCTCTAAAGCTGTAGAAATAGCACAGGTTGTTGCAGTAAACCCACCAAGCGTTAATCTGTGAAGTCCAGCAATTAAACCCGCAAAAAAACCCACAATGGGCCCACCAATTAAACCACCAACCATTGGACCAATAACCCTAGAATTTGCAATAGCATCTTTTATTGGGACTCCTGTATAAGTGCCTAAAATACCAATTCCTGCAAATATCAAAATAGCTAAAATTAAATCTTTTTTTGTAACTTTTGCGTTGTAAAGAATATTTCTAAAAAATGACGCTTTTGATAAAAAAAATGCAAGTATAGCAATTATGCTTAATCGCTCAAACATCATCAAAAGCAACGAATCATGCATAAAAACCCCCATTTAATTATATAAAAATTATAAAATAAATCAATTAATTTTACATAGCGTATCATAAACAAAATTTTGATAACCTCTTTAAATACTTTTAAAAATATATATACTCTAAGCTATGATTTATAATGGTCGCAAGGAAAAGACCGTTTGTTGTATGCGTTTTCGCGCTAATGAAAAATTTAGAATGAAAAGGTAATATTAATATAAAAATGAAGTTTTTATCATTTGTTTTTTCTGTTGCAATTCATTTATTATTGATAGTTTTGGTATATCTGCTCATTATTCATAACAAAAAACCTATAGCAAAATTATCTCCACCGGTATATCATGTAGACATTGTGCAATTACCAAAACAAGAACAAAACACACAGCAAAAGCAGCCGCACATTATAGCGTCAAATATCAATAGACAGGCCCAATCTAGGATATATTCAAAAACAGAAAAAATCCCATTAAAAAGCACACCGCAATCTAAAAGTGAAAGTGTACCACAAAAAACACACACCAAAGAACAAAAAATTGCTAAATCTTCGACAAATCAAGAAGTTACAAAGAATGCTCAAGTTTTAAAACAACCAAAATCTCCACCAAACTCGACAAAACAACAAAATTTAGCCCAAAACACACCATACAAAATTTCTGGAAACTTATTTTCACAATCTAATAAAAATGCACCTGCAATAAACCCAAACCAAAAATATCAAGGCTCAAGTAAAGTGAACGAATACGAAAGCCCAAATACAAAAAAAGAAGCAACTATCGAAATAGGAACAGAATCAATAAAATATGTTTCTTATATGAAGCTACTCAAAGATAAAATACAAAATGTATGGGTTTACCCAGAGCAAGCTCGTTTAAAAAACCAGCAAGGTACTTTGCTTGTAGAGTTTGGCATTAATAAAAACGGTTCGCTTGCTTATGCAAAAGTAATTCGCTCAAGCGGATACCCTATTTTAGATGAAGCAGCAATAAAAGCTATAAGGGAAGCTTCACCATTTAACCCACTACCAGATAGGTTTGGTGTTGATAGGCTAAATATATATGCAACATTTACTTATGAGTTAGTTTACCATTATGTTCAATAGCCGATTTTGCCAGTTTATCAGCTTTTGCATTTAAACTTCTAGCTACATGGTTAATCTCAAAATGGTCAAATTTTTCTATTAATGACAAAGCCTCTTTGTTGAGTTTTTTTAAATGTTCCTGTTTTACAGCATAAATACCTTTTATTTGCTTTACAACTAATTCAGAATCAGAAAAAACTTTTATTGATTTTATATCTTGATCCAACACCAAATTTAACGCTTCTATAAGGGCAATATACTCAGCTTCGTTGTTAGTTTTTTCACCAATATATTTAGATACTGTATAAATAATTTGCTCATCTTGTATAAATACTATACCAATACCAGCAGGACCTGGATTATTACTAGATGCACCATCTATATAGACGCTTAGGGGTTTATCTGGTTCAATCAAATGATTTTTTTTGGCAAGCGGTTTATCTATTTCTAAGTCTTTACATATTTGACTTATCTTGCCAAAAAAATCATCAATTGAAATACCAAAATAATCAGCAGTTTTTTCTACTGATTGAAGTTCACAAAATTTCTTGAGTAAGTCTAATTTCATTCTTTTTTGTACAATATTCTACCACAATTTGGACAGTAAACAATTTCTTCGGTTTCTTCAACAAGTACAGATACTTGAGGAGGCAACTTTATAAAACAACCATAGCAAGTTTCATTTTCAACCCTTACTACAGCGCTACCTTTTGCCCATATAGCAATTTTATTGTATTTTGCTAATAAATTAGGGTTTATCTCACTAAGCATAGTCTGTTTATCTTCGTTAATTTTTTCGATTTGCTTATCAATATCGCGTTTAATTTCAGACAATTGGACATCAAAAGCTTCCAATTTCTGTTTTGTTTCATCTATTTGCTGTTGAATCTCGCTTATTTTCTTGTTCTTATCATCGACCACAGCTTGAATTTCTAATATTTTGTCTTCTAGAATACTTTTGTTGGTTTTTGCTATGGTTATCTCACTAGATAAAGCATCTGATTGCTTTTGATTGTAAACGGCATTACTTTTTTCATCAAGCTTTTCAAGCAAAATTTCTTTTTCTTCAAGTAGGTTTTTTTTAAAATTTAAATCCTCAAGAATTTCATCTAGTTCCTCTTGTGCCTGCTCCATATTAAGTGTATAAGCGGTTAGTAATTCTTCTAACTTTTCCCTTTCTTCAAGCTTTTTAGCAAATTCAGATTCAAGTTGATAAATTTGCTTATCGTACTCTTGAATTTTTAAGAGCATTTCTATGTCAGCATTCATCAACACCTCCTATATGTAATTCCATGGGATATAATCTTTAGCGCTTTTTATTACATTGACTTTTAAATCTTTTAAGCACTCAAATAGTATGTCTTTAGACCATACTTCAGTATAAAAATGCGTTGCATCGATAACATTAATACCATTTTGTTGGGCAAATATCGCACTGTGGTGCTTAAGATCGCCTGTAATAAAGGCATCGATATCAAAGCCTTTTAGTTTAGGTATGTAATCTGCACAACTGCCAGAACAAATTGCTAATTTTTTAATAGATCGGTTGTGAGAACTCACATATTTTAATATTGGCACATTTAGCGTTTTTTTTACAAATTCAATAAATTCATCAAACGTCTGCTCTCTTTCAAGCTCTCCTATAAAAACAGGCTTTAAGTTTTCTAACATAAAAAAGTTTTTTAAAGAAAATTTCTTGCACAAGTGGTAATTTAAACCAAATGGTGCAATATCTAAATTAGTGTGTGCTGCATAAATACTAATTTCGTTTTTAGTAGCCAAATACAGAACATTTTCTGGATAAAACTTGTAATCAAAGTTTTTAAGCGCTTGTAAAAACAACGGATGATGAGCTATGATTAAATTGCAATCGTTTTGTTTTGCCTCTTTTATAGTTTCTAACCTAATATCCAAAGCTAGTAAAATTCCGCTTAATATGTTGTGCTTGAATAAAACTTGAAACCCTGAATTGTCCCAACTTTCTTGGAAAGATAGAGGAAAATAACTTTCTAACGCTTCAATTGCTTCAAAAATAAACATCAAACTTTTTGGTGGGCCCACTAGGACTCGAACCTAGGACCAACCGGTTATGAGCCGGTGGCTCTACCAACTGAGCTATGGGCCCCTAAACTTTGATAATTATAACGAGCAATATTTTTTTGTCAAGAATTTTTATAAGTTTTAATTTTTTAGAAAATATATTTTGTAGCTTAAAGAACATATGAAATAAAATGGAATAATTGAAAATAATTATCTTAACGTAAATGTTATACTAAGGTTGACAAAAAAACTAATTTATAGTAAATAGGGATACAGGAGGAACATGTGAGTCTTAGCTTTTTTGAAACTCAACGTTTAGGTAACATAGAGATGGTTTATTTTCTTAATGAGCAACATGCAAGCGCACAGACATGGGTTTTTTTTACTGAACTGATAGAACTAATTGAGAATATTGAAAAAGATGAGACGGTTTGTGCCACTATTTTTGCAGGCAAAGGTAATCATTTTAGTGCTGGTCTTGATTTTAACGACTTTTTAAATCATTTTGGTCACTTAATTGGTAATGACAGCAAGGAACTTTATGAAATAATCAAAATTATGCAAAAAGGTATGAATTTAATGTTTAATGGTAGAAAAATCTACATTGCAGCAGTAAGTGGATACTGCATTGGTGGTGGGCTTGATTTCATCAGTGCATGCGATTTAAGATTTTGCACTCAAAATGCAATTTTTTCTCTAAAAGAAACTCAACTTGGTATACCTGCAGACTTGGGCTCACTTCAGAGGTTGCCTTTTATAATTGGTTTTGACAATACAAGAATGTTGGCATTTAGCAGTAAAAATATTGACGCAAAAACAGCAAAGTATATAAATTTAGTTAGTGATGTATTTGATGATAAAGAACAACTAATTAGTGAAGTTTTAAAAATTGTCCAAAGTTTTACAAAAAACCCAAAAAGCGCTTTGTTTACAACAAAAAAATTCATTAACAGCCTCATCGAAGAAGCAATAAATACACAGCTAGACAAAATAGCGCAGTTTAATGCTAAATTTCTAAATATCCACGATATACAAAATAACCTTCCCAAAATCTTTAAAAAGGAGCAATAAATGACACGATTATTAACAGACAAAAAAGATAATATAGCCTATATTATTATGAACAACAAAGAAAACAGACACGACATTGTATTTGCAAATGAATTTTTAAAAGCACTAGATTATTGTATTTCAGATAACACTACAAAATCAATAATAATAACATCAAATGATGAAAAAAATTTTTCTCAAGGTATAGATATTGAATGGATAAAAGCAAATATAAAGGAAAAAAATTACAACACAATAAAAGAGTTTTTATACAAGATGAATGAAGTTTTCAAAAAAATCATATTTTCTTGTGTACCAACAATTGCCCAGATTAATGGTCACGCTTTTGGAAATGGTGCACTGCTTGGATTAGCGTGTGATTTTAGGTTTGCTAGGCAGGATAGAGGTTTTTTTTGTTTCCCAGAAGTTGATATAGGTATACCATTTTTACCTTCAATGATTGAGTATTCTAAAAAAGCTATCAACTACCAATACTATCAAGAAATAGTATTCACAGGTAAGCGTTGCACTGCAGACGAGCTTGAAAAACAAGGTGTAATACTAAAATCTGCTGATAACTTGGAAGAATTAGAGCACATTACGTTTGAGTTTGCCAAAACACTAGATAAAAACAGAATAATTTACCAAAAGCTAAAAGATAGGATTTTTGCAAACATCAAAGAAGCATTTGAAAAAGATAAACAGTATATTGAAACGCTCGATATTTTTGCTTGAAGATAAATGGAGCGGATGACGGGATTCGAACCCGCGCCCTCAAGCTTGGGAAGCTTGCACTCTACCAGCTGAGTTACATCCGCAAAGGATACATAATTAAAGATATAAATAATTGCATATTTGTCAAGTAATTTGATTTTAGGTAACAAGTGTTGTATAATTTTTTGCCATGAATGATAAAAAGAAGATTGCAAATCTTTTTCTTTTGGGATCTATTGTCGTTTTTATAGTGTTTCATTTATTTAGTAGCCATAATGTATTAGTTTACATTATACAAAAGGTTTCAGAAGCTGCTGTTGTAGGTGGTTTTGCAGATTGGTTTGCTGTAAGTGCTTTATTTAGACACCCTCTGGGCTTAAAAATTCCTCACACAAATATAATAGAAAATAACCGACAAAAGCTCATAGATTCTATAGCAATAACTGTAAGTGACACATGGCTATCAAAAAAGTACCTTGCTACTCAAATAAACAACATAGACCCATCAGTAATTGTACTAAACTTATCAAAAAAACATCGCTACATTTTAGCTTTAAAAAAAATTGCAAAAAAATACACTGCAAAGATTATAGCTTTTACATACACCAAACAGTTTGATTCCATGCTTCAAAAGTACATAGATAACTACATTTATACATTAAATTTTTACGACATTGTAAAAAATAATGCTAAAAAGATCCTTGAAAGCTCACTTTATAATGAAGCTTATAAAACTTTATCAATGCAGGCAAAATATTACATTTTAAACCTTGACAATAAAACACTTGTAAAGTTTGCTATTAATAATTTAGATAATAGTATAAAAACTAAACTCTCATCAACACTTAAAAATGCTCTAGAAAATAATTTCGACAAATTAATAGAAGGTTTATGCGATTATGCTACTTTATTAATAAATCACAACAAAGACACAATATCTATGTATTTAGAAGAATTTATAGAAAGTTACAAAAATAAAGCTATTTCAAAAGATATAGTAATTACACTCCTTGAGGGCTTTAATATTATTGACAAAGAAGCGCTATCCCAAGAACTAATAGAACAATTAAAGCGATTAATTCTTGAAATAAAGCAAAATCAAGCACACAAAATAAGGTTAAACATAAAAAATTATGCTATAAGCCAAATTTATACTTACGAATCAAAGCTCTACACTTATGCATTAGAATTAATTCAAAATGAATTAGAGCAAAACATAACAAAAATAAAAAACTTTTTACTGAAACAAATTGATGAGCCAAATACACCAAAAAAAATAGCTGACTTGCTTAATTTAGTAATAAATAGTAATGCAGCGCTAGATTTTTATATGCAAAATGAATTTAAAATAAAAATGCTTATTTCTAATAATATACAAAACAGCATAAAAAGTTTTGTTGCAAAAAATAAAAAACTTATTACAAACAAAGCAAATTTTGAAAAGCAATTCAGCTATATCTACAACTTCATTATAAATCAACTTTTGCAACATAAGTACGAATTTAACAGTTTTGTAAAACAAAAATTAACATATATAATGCGTCAAAATCATCACTTAATAGGAAAAACCGTTAAAAATTATTTAAACGATTTAAAACATGAACAATTGATATATCAAATAGAGTCTAAAGTAGGCAATGATTTACAGTACATCAGGATAAACGGTTCGATTGTAGGATCAATCGTTGGTTTCATTATAGCAATAGTAAGTTTGATTATAAAAAATATTTTGAGGTGAAAAATGAGTCTAGAATGTGGGATAGTTGGGTTACCAAATGTTGGAAAATCAACCACATTTAATGCGCTATCAAAAGCTAACGCAAAAAGTTCAAACTTTCCATTCTGCACAATTGAACCGAATGTCGGCATAGCCTTAGTCAAAGACAAACGTATTGATATTTTATCAGATATTGTTAAACCAGCAAGCATAGTTTACCCTACTGTAAAATTTGTGGATATAGCTGGACTTGTAAAAGGAGCAAGCAAAGGCGAAGGGCTTGGAAATCAATTTTTGTCACATATAAGAGATGTTAATATTATCGTTCATATTGTTAGATGCTTTGAAAATGAAGATATAATTCATGTAGAAGGCTCTATTGACCCAAAAAGAGACATAGATATAATAAACACAGAGATTATTTTATCAGACCTCCAAATTGTAGAAAACAGGTTAGCTAAAGCAAAAAAAGCCAATAAACAAGAAGCTGCTGTTTTAGAAGAGATAAAGTCAAAACTAGAAAAAGGCCAAAAGCTATACGATTTAACCCAAGAGCAAGAATCAATCGTAAAAGAACTAAAGCTCATTAGTGCAAAAAAAATGATTTATGTGGCAAATGTTGACGAAAAAAATATAAATGGTAACCAATATACAAAAATAGTTTCCCAAATAGCTAGTGAGGAAAAAGCACCTTTTATGGTTATATCAAGTAAAATTGAAGAAGATTTATCACAGATGGAAGAGATAGAAAAAAAAGAATATTTAGAAATGCTTGGTTTAAATGAATCAGGCCTAGAAAAACTATCAAAAATAGCCTATGAGTTACTTGATTTAATAACATTTTTTACAGCAGGCCCAAAAGAAGTGAGAGGCTGGTCCATAAAAACAGGCACAGTGGCAAAAAAAGCGGCTGGAGAGATACACTCAGATATCGAGCGGGGTTTCATAAGAGCAGAGGTAATAAGCTTTGATGATTATATAAAAAGCGGCGGAGAAAAACAGGCAAAAGAAATGGGTCTAATAAGGCTTGAAGGTAAAGATTATATTATGCAAGATGGCGATGTTGTTTATTTTAGGTTCAATGTATGAAACCAATAGTAATTAGAAATATAAATGATTTTCCACAACTAGACTATACAATTGTAGCACTTGGTAATTTTGACGGCATTCACTTAGGACACCAGCAGCTTCTTAAAAAGATTGATGAAATTAAACAGAAAACCAATGGTAAAACGGTTGTTTTTACTTTCTACCCCCACCCATTAAAGATTATAAAGCAGCATAATCAGGCATTTATTATGCAATCATTTAGAGAAAAGTATGAAATTTTATGTAAATTTAATGTCGATTACATTTTTTGTGCTCGTTTTACGAAAGAATTTGCAATGATGCACCCACAAAGTTTTGTAAAGAAATACTTAATTGATGGTCTAAAAGCAAAAGAAGTGTGCGTAGGCTACAATTACACATTTGGAAAATTAGCTTTAGGGAATACACTAACCCTAAAAGAGTATTCTAAAGAGTTTGGTTTTAAGCTACATATAATTCCAGCTTACAAAATTGATAAAATTACAGTAAGTAGCTCAAAAATAAGAAAATTTCTGCAATCTGGAGAAATTGAATTTGCGAATCAATTCTTAGGCAGGCTTTACTCTATAAGCGGGATTGTAAAAAAAGGTAAACAAAGAGGAAAATCTCTGGGCTTTCCAACTGCAAATATCTATTTTAACCGCCCACTTCTATTAAAAGAAGGTGTCTATGCAGGGTTTGCTAAAATAAACGATATTTTTTATAAAGCGGCTATAAATGTAGGTTCAAACCCAACATTTCAAGACCAAATAGTACACATTGAAGCCTACTTAATAGATTTTAACGGTGATTTATACAACAAACGTATGAATCTATACTTTGTTAAATACATAAGAGAAGAAATAAAATTTGATTCTAAAGAAAAACTTTTAGAACAAATAAAAAGTGATGTGGAAACCATAAACGCAAGCTGTAATACAGATACACTTTCTTGTGCTTTTTAAAGGAGGAAAAAAATGATTTTTAAAGATCTGCAGGATTATATAAGTGCCTTAGAAAAAAAGAAAGAGTTACTTAGGGTAAAAATAGAAACAGACCCCATTTATGAGATGGCGGAAATAGCAGATAGACTTGTAAAGCAAAATGGAAAAGCAGTTTTATTTGAGAAACCAAAAGGCTCTAATTTTCCTGTTGCGATGAATCTTTTTGGCACTATGGAGCGAACACAATTTGCACTTGGTGTTAATAGCTTAAATGAGCTTGGTGATAGGGTAAAAGAGCTCATAAATATCGAAATACCAACAAATTTTTGGGATAAATTAAGAAATATAATGAAATTTAAAGAATTATCACACTATTTGCCAAAAATTGTAAAAAAAGCACATTGTCAGGAAGTCATTGAGGATAATGTAGATTTGTTTAAGTACCCTATATTAAAAACATGGCCTCAAGACGGCGGATGTTTTATTACACTCCCGCTTGTTTTTACAAAAAATCCCATTACAAAAAAGCAAAACTGTGGCATGTATAGAATGCAGGTTTTTAGCAAAAACACTACAGGTATGCACTGGCATATACATAAAGATGGCGCATATCACTATAGATATTACAAAGCAAACAACCAAAAAATGCCCGTTTGTGTAGCACTTGGAGCTGACCCTTTAACGATATATTCTGCTACTGCGCCGCTTCCCGAAGATATTGATGAGATGCTCTTTGCTTCTTTTTTAAGACAAGATGGTGTCGAACTTGTAAAATCAACACTGTATGATATATATGTACCAGCTAATGCTGAAATCGTATTAGAAGGCTATGTTGACCCAAATGAGCTTGCGTTAGAAGGTCCGTTTGGTGATCATACAGGTTATTATTCCCTTGCCGATTACTATCCCGTTTTCCACATACAGCGCATAACTAGGAAAAGACACCCTATTTATCCAGCAACTATTGTAGGCAAGCCTCCTATGGAAGATGCATATTTAGGCAAAGCCACAGAGCGTTTATTTTTACCAATTATTCAAAAAATTTTGCCAGAGATTGTAGATATCAATTTGCCCATTGAAGGAATATTTCATAATTTTGCATTTATTTCTATTAAAAAACAATTTCCAGGCCATGCATTTAGGGTAATAAATGCACTGTGGGGTCTTGGTATGATGAGTTTGACAAAAATCATTGTAGTGTTTGATGAAAATGTAAATGTTCAAAATATATCAGAAGTTATATGGCGTCTTGGAAACAATATTGACCCAAAGCGGGATATAATATTTACAAAGGGGCCTCTCGATGTGCTAGATCATGCCTCAAACATTGCCCAAATGGGTTCAAAAATGGGCATAGATGCAACAAAAAAACTAAAGTCAGAAGGTTTTTTACGAGATTGGCCAGATGATATAAAAATGCCAAATGAAATCAAAGAATTAGTAGATAAAAAATGGAACAAGTATTTTAAATAAGAGGTGTTTATGAGGCCCAACATGATTAAAAACGCACATGATCTTATTTTGGATATGGAAAAAAATTTTAGCGACATCAACAAAAAGTCAGAAAATAAAGGTGAAATATTTCAAAGCTTTTTAGATGAAGTGTTTAAAGACAGCCACCTTGATGCAAAAACTAAAGCTTTAATAGGAGTAGCTTTGTCAGTCGAAAAACAATGCAAATGGTGCATAACATACAGTGTAAATTTAGCTTTAAAAAATGGTGCTACCAAAGAAGAAATTCATGAAGCGGGATGGGTTGCTGTAGCGCTAAGTGGTTTTAGTTCATATACCTACATGCAAATTTTAGCAAAAAGCCTTAGCGACCTTGCAAAATAGTTTTTAAAAGCTTTTCAACATTTGGCGTGTTTTCATGTAATAACAATTTAACATCAGAATTTTTTAACTGTTGTTTGAGAATATCTGGGAGTTTAGTTTTTCTTACATTACCTAAAAGGTCAATCTCGCCTAAAAAAACATAAGATTTACTTATTATTATTTTCTTTAAAGATGAAACAATACTTGCAACAACAGCCATATCAACAAGCGTATTGTTTACTTTAAAACCGCCAATAACATTAAGATAAACATCATATTCAAACATAGGCAAACCCAATCGTTTTTCTATAACAGCCAAAAGCATATTGAGACGATTTAAATCAAAACCTACGCTTGTCCTTCTTGGCATACCAAATGGGCTTTTAACGCATAATGCTTGAATTTCTATAAACATTAAATAAGCACCTTCCAAAATAGCACCAATAGCCTTACCTTCTATTTCTTTTGTGTCTTCTATATAAGTTAAAAAAACATCTTCGATAATATTCAGTCCACTTTCTGTCATTTTAAAAATTACAACGGATTCTGTACTTGCAAAACGATTTTTGGTTGCTCTAAGCAATCTATGGTTGTATTTATCATCGCTTTCTAGGTAAAATACAGCATCTACCAAATGCTCTAATGCTTTTGGGCCAGCTATAAGGCCTTCTTTTGTTATATGGCTTACGATAATTATTGTTTTATTGTATTCTTTAGCCACATCAATTAATTGTTGTGCACATAATCTAACCTGGTTAATGCTGCCAACAAAAGAATCAACATCGCTAGAGTAAATCGTATGAATTGAATCTATTACAAATAAATCATACTCCTGTTTTATCGCAAAAATGATATCATCTAAATCATTTGATTCTAAAACTGGTATTTTGCTGTTTAGCCTTTTGGCTTTCAGACTTAGCTGTGTTGCTGACTCTTCTGCGCTTACATATAAAACTCTAGATTTGTTTTCAACTAAATATTTGGATAATTGCAGTAACAATGTGGATTTGCCAATACCTGGAGAACCAGCAATTAAATAAACGCCGCCTGATACAAAACCACCGCCTAAAAATTCGTCAATTGGTTTTTGGTTTGTTTTGTAACTAAAAACTTCTGTTGATTCTATTTCATCTAATTTTATAATTTTAAGACTATTACTTTTTTCTTTAATTTGGTATTCTTGTTTTAGCGTATTCCACTGACCACAATTTGGACACTTACCTGACCACTTGGCTGTTTTGAAGCCACAATTTGAGCATATATAGTAGGTTTTTTCTTTCATCGACCAATGCTAAAGCATGCTTTGGTATACTTTTTCAAAATATTTTTTTCCCATATATTTCTACCGTCTACAACAATTTTATCCTTAAATCGTTTAAACTCAACATTTTTAAATTCGTTCCACTCAGTTACTAAAATTAACACATCACTTTTTTCCAAAGCCTCATACTTATCATTTACTATATGTAAATTTTTACTTTGTATAGTCAAATTCTTAACTATTGGGTCATAAGCAAAAATAATCGCATCATGCTTCAATAACTCATTTATGATAGTAAGGGATGCTGCTTCTCTTATATCATCTGTATCGGGTTTAAAAGCAAGCCCCCATATTGCAATTTTTGTACCACTTAAATCAATGCCAGCATTTTTTAATATTTCAATTGGCTTGGTTTTTTGCTTTTCATTGACTTGCATAACCGCGTTTAAAATGGAGGGTTCAATATTATATGTTTTCGATGTGTGTATCAAAGCCTTAACATCTTTTGGAAAACATGAACCGCCAAAACCTAAACCTGCTTTCAAAAAATAAGGGCCTATACGTTTATCTAAACCCATACCTTTTGATACAATTTCTATGTCTGCTCCAATTTTTTCACTTAAATTAGCCATTTCATTTATAAAAGAAATTTTTGTAGCCAAAAAAGCATTTGATGCGTATTTTATCATCTCAGCGGTTGGAAGATTTGTAATAATCATTGGAGGGTTTAGTGTAGAGTAAAGGGAAGCTGTTTTTAAAGCTACATCCTTGTCGTCGCTGCCTATAACTATTCTATCTGGGTTCATAAAGTCTTCTACAGCTTTACCTTCCCTTAAAAATTCAGGGTTTGATACGATACAAAAGTGTTTTTCTGGTTCTTTAAGACCATTTTTTGATAATTCATCTGCGAGTAACTTTGCTGCCCATCTGCCAGTTCCTACTGGTACTGTTGATTTATTTACTATGATTTTAAAATCGTTTTCTGAGATACATGAGGCAATAGTTTTAAGCGCATCACTTACATAACTCAAATCTGCAGAACCATCTGAAAGAGATGGTGTACCAACAGCAATAAATATAAAATCTGAATTTTTGATTGCGTATGTATAGTCTGTTGTAAATTCTATATTCTCAGATTCTTGAGCTAAAGCAAGAATTTTATCTAATTGTGGCTCATAGATGGGTATCTCACCATTTATTAGTTTCTCAATTTTTTCTCTATTCACATCAAGACAAATAACCTTATGTCCAAGATATGCAAAACAACTACCCGTTACTAAACCTACATAGCCCGTTCCCAAAATAGATATTTTTTCCATAAAAATCACCTTCTATATGTAAAATAACATTATTTTATTAATTCTAAAACAAACTGAGGCAAAGCAAAACAAGCTTGATGAATTTGGCGATTATAGTATTTATATGTGTGAAAATTTTTATTGTACAATTCTTCATTAAAATAATCGTGTAAATTGATATTTTTATAACCTATAGAAAACAACCACATACCAGATGGGTATGTAGGTATGAATGCGCAGTAATTTAATGTATTTGATCCAAAAGCTATCTGCATATTTTTTCTTGATTTTAAAAACCAATCTGGGTTATAATACGGGTTTTCTGCTTGCGCCACAACTATACCATCATCGTTTAAAATTTTATGTACATTAGCATAAAACTGACCGCTAAATAATCCTTCTGCTGCTCCAAATGGATCTGTTGAGTCAATGATAACTAAACCAAATTTTTCATTTGTATTTTTAACAAATTCTATGCCATCACCAATAATTACCTCAACACGCCCATCATTATAACCGCACGCAGTAAAATCTAAAAATCTTTTAGAATTCTCAACAACTACATCGTCTATCTCAACTTCTATTATTTTTTCAAAATCATACTTTGTTAGTTCTCTTGCAGTACCGCCGTCACCACCGCCTATTATTAGTGCTTTTTTTCTACTTTTTAACGACATTACAGCAGGTGCAGTAATCATTTCATGGTAAACAAATTCATCTTTTTCCGTTAGCATAACAAGACCATCAAGCAACATTACCTTACCATATTGGTATGTCTCTATTATATCAAGTCTTTGATAAGTGCTTTGTTGCGTAGTTAGAATATTCTTTACTTTAAATGTTAAACCTGCATCATTTCCATACTTTTCCGTAAACCATATCTCTGGGTTCATACCACCTCCTTTTTAAAAAATAAAAAAGAAGGGATCAACCCTTCTTTTTAAACTAATTTAAGTAAAAGTTTTTATTTACCTTTTTCAGCTTTTAATTTTTTAGCTATTTCAATGCCAGTTTCGTAAGCTTTCATGTTGAGTTCTAAAAACGCAGCAGGAACCCTATCTGCTATAGCTTTTTTTACATTTTCTTTATCAAATATACCCGTTAGTTCAACTGTCATGCCTACAGCCAAAATATTAGCTGTAACAACATTACCTATATCATATTTAGCAGTTTTAACTATAGGGTAACCATACACATCCCATTTTTTATGGTCTTCTTCTGGAACATTGACAAGACCACTATCTACTAAAACTATTGCTCCATCTTTTAAATCTTTTTTGTACATATCGTAGGTTCTTTGGTCAAGTGCAAGCAAAAAATCAATATGCGTTGCTTCTGCAAATTGGATTGGCTCATCTGAGATTATTACATCGGCTTTTGTTGGACCACCACGAACCTGCGATGTATAAGTGGGAACTTGCGTAGCGTATTTGTTTTCATAATAAACTGCTGCTTCTGCTATAATAGTGCCAGCAAGCATATTACCTTGTCCGCCTATACCAACGAATCTTAATTCATAATGCAACCCCATTTTAATCTCCTTTAAGCCTTAGCTTGAGCTTTTTCAATAAGCTCTTTGTAGCTTTGAGTGTATTCTTTTTTCGTAGAATCATCAACAAAAATACCCGTTATATATTTACCCTCAAGCTCTTCTTTGGAAAGCTTTGCGGCTTTTGCCTGGCTAATTGTAACACTCTTAATATAATCTACTAGTTTTACTGGATCTCCAAATTTATTTCTCCTACCCCACTGTATATGGCAATTTGATAGCGCATCAACAACACTTGTACCTTTATGTTCGAGTGCTTTTTTTATGTAGTTTTTTAATATTACAGGTTCCGCCACAGAACCCCTTGCTACAAAAGTTGCACCAGCGCCTTTTGCAAGTTCTACTACATCAAATGTTGGATCAATATTTCCTCTTGGCATCGTTGAAGCTTTTGTGCCAGTAGGTGTAAGTGGAGAATACTGTCCTCCAGTCATGCCATAAATCCAGTTATCAACAATTATTAATGTAATATCGATATTTCTTCTGCAAGCATGAATAAAGTGATTGCCGCCAATTGCTGTCATATCACCATCACCAGAAAATACTACAACATGCATATCTGGATGACACATCTTTATAGCAGTAGCTGCAGGTACTGCCCTTCCATGCAGCGTGTGAAATGTATGAAAATTTACATAACCAGGACCCCTTGCTGAACATCCAATGCCAGATACCATAGCAATATCGTTATTTTCCCATCCAAGCTCATCTATTGCTGTCAATAAAGCTTTTAATACAGTACCATTGCCACAGCCAGGACACCAGTATAGCGGTAATTTATCCATTCTTAAATATTTTGAGTAATCCACACTCATTTAGATACCTCCTCAATTTTTTCGAGTATCTGCTGAGGCCTAATAGGAACTCCAGCGGCTAACAAAACAGTAAAAATTTCTGAGTTTCCCTTTACGGCTCTTTGTACTTCATACAGCATTTGACCTAAATTAATCTCACTAACTATAATTTTTTTGAATTTTTTGCTTAAATCGTATACTTGTGTCTCTGGGAATGGCCATACTGTAATTGGTCTAAACATACCAACTTTAATACCTTTTGCTCTAGCCTCATCAATGGCTACTCTTGCTGCTGTTGCATTTGTGCCATAAGCAATAACGAGCAAATCAGCGTCATCCACCATATAATATTCGAAACTTTCTATATCTTTTATATTGTGCATTATCTTGTTTATCATTCTTTCTTCATCTTCTTCAACTTTTTTGGAGTCAACCGTTGGAAAACCTGTCTTATCTTTATTTAAGCCAGTCATATGAAACTTGAACTTTCTCCAGTTTTCTTTGTTTGGTAAAGGCGGTACCATACCAAAGCGCTCCACATCGTACGGATAGAATTCTTCTGGTGGCACCGTTGGTTGTGTTCTCTCAATTATTTCAAAATTTGAAATATCTGGGATCTCAACTCTACCATGCAAGTGGGCAAGCACTGCATCTGTTAATAGCAAAACGGGTGTTCTGTATTTTTCTGCTAAATTAAAAGCTCTAATTGTTTCTGTGTATGTTTCAATCAAGGTTGATGGTGCAAGTGCAATAATCATATGATCGCCATGTGTACCCCAGCGTGCTTGCATGTAATCAGCCTGAGACACACGGGTTGGCAAACCTGTTGATGGCCCACCTCTCATAACATCAACTACAACCAGAGGTAACTCCATCATACAGGCAAGTCCTAAACCTTCTTGTTTTAAAGACAAGCCAGGACCACTTGTAGCAGTCATTGATTTATAACCAGCATAGCTGGCTCCAATGGCTGCTATTACACTTGCAATTTCATCTTCAAATTGCATAAACACACCACCAACTTCTGGCATCCTTTTAGATAAATGCTCAGGAATTTCACTTGAAGGCGTTATAGGATATCCCGCATAAAACCTACAGCCAGCAGCTATGGCTGCTTCTGCCACTAACTCATTACCATTTACTATCTCTACGTTAGACATCTTTCCCCCTTATTTGGATTTTGTTATCAGGTTTCCTTTGCTATCTTTAAATGTTAACTCTAAGCCAATATCTACTACGTCAATTGCAAAGTGAGGACAAGAATTTTCGCAAAATTTGCATCTAATACAATCCTCAGGCCTTACTACTTTGCACATAGCACCAGTCCAAACATGTAAATCTTCTACAAGCTCGAGCACATTTTTTGGGCATACTTTAATACATATACCACAAGCAGTACATAAAGCTTCATTTACTATAACAGGTAATCGCTCTTCTGCCATCTCTCTCTCCTTCTTTTTAAATTAAATTGCATCTATTATATTATTGAATGTTTTGCTTGGTCTCATAGCAACAGATAGTTTGTCCTCATCTGGGAAGTAATACCCATTTATGTTAACAGGCTTTCCAGCAGCTGCCTTAAATTCTTCTATAATTTTGGATTCGTTTTCGCTTAATTCTTTTGCTGGTTTTAAAAACTTATCCTGCAAATCTTTGTCTTCACTTTGACCTGCCAAACTTTCAGCCCAATATTTTACAAAATAATAATGCTGACCTCTATTATCTAATTCTCCGGGTTTTCTTCCTGGCCACTGCTTATTTGCTAGAAGTTTTGTAAGCGCAATCTCTGATGCATCTGCCAAAACCTTTGCTTTTTTATCACCGTATTTTTCCTCAAAAAACCTTAAAGCAGTGGTAATCGCTGTAAATTCTGCAGTAGAATCCCACCTTAGATGACCTTGCTCAATAAATTGCTCAACATGCTTTGGTGCAGAACCACCAGCACCAGCTTCAGATACCCTACCACCTGCAAGTAATGGTATTATAGAAAGAACTTTTGCGCTTGTGCCTACTTCTAGGATTGGAAAAAGATCAGTTAAATAATCTCTAAGTACATTTCCTGTTACTGCTATAACATCTTCGCCTTTTCGAACTTTTTCTACCGTAAACCTCATTGCTTCTTGAGGCTTTAGTATTCGAATATCCAACCCACTAGTATCATAAGCTTTCAGATACTCATTGACTTTTTTAATTAATTGAGCATCATGAGCTCTGTTTTCATCAAGCCAAAATACAGTAGAGTTTTTTGTCTGCTTTGCCCTTTCTACTGCTATTTGTACCCAATTTTCTACAGCTGCATCCTTTACCTGGCAACCTCTCCAAATGTCACCTTTTTTAACTTTGTGCTCCATAAGAACATTGTTGTTTTCATCTACAACCCTAAAAGTACCATTTGATTGAGCAATAAATGTTTTGTCGTGTGAACCATACTCTTGTGCTTTCATAGCCATTAGGCCAATATTTGTAACTGAACCCATAGTAGTCCTATCAAACTGACCATTTACTTTGCAATCCTCTACAATTTCTTTGTACATCGTCGCATAGCTTCGATCTGGTATGACTATTTTGACATCACTTGGTTTGCCATCTGGACCCCAGGCTTTGCCACCATCTCTTACTATTGTAGGCAGTGAAGCATCTATAATAACAAGATTTGGCATATGAAGGTTTGTAATACCTTTATCTGAATCTACCATAAATAATGGGGGGTTTTTATCATAAACTGACTTTATATCAGCTTCGATTTCCTTTTGCTTGTTTTCAGGCAATTTTTTAATCTTAAGATATATATCTGCAAGACCATTGTTAGGGTTTACGCCAATTTCTTTAAATGTCTGTTCGTGTTTTGCAAAAACATCTTTATAGTACTCTTTTACCGCATAACCAAACATAACAGGATCTGATACCTTCATCATTGTTGCTTTTAGATGTAGTGACCAGAGTATACCTTCTTGTTTTGCTTTATTTATTTCTTCACCAAAGAATTTTTGCAAAGCCTCAACATCCATAAATGTTCCGTCAAAAACTTCCTTTTCTTGCAATGCAAGTTCTTTTAGTACTTGAGATTTACCAGTTTCGTCGATAAATTCGATTTTTATTTTTGTTGGTTTTTCAGCGGTAATTGACCTTTCGTGTTCGTAAAAGTCACCACCACTCATATGTGCAACATGTGTTTTAGAATCTTTACTCCATGGCTTCAATGGTAAACCCATAGCATCTGGAAATTTCTTTGCACTCTCTTTTACAGACTTAGGTACAGCTCTAATATTGTTGCCTTCCCTTAACACAGGGTTAACGGCACTACCTAATACCTTTGAGTAGGTATCTTTGATTTTTTTCTCTTCTTCTGTTTTTGGCTCTTCTGGATAATCTGGCACATTGTAGCCTTTATTCTGCAATTCTTTAATTGCAGCAACCAACTGCGGAATAGAAGCACTAATGTTAGGCAATTTTATAACATTAGTATCTGGTAGTTTAACCAAATTAGCAAGTTCAGCCAAATCATCTGGTACTCTCTGACTATCCTTTAGATAATCCGGAAAATTTGCAAGTATCCTTCCTGCAACTGAAATATCCTTAACCTCTACACTAATACCTGCAGCTTTAAAAAATTTTTCTACTGCTGGTAATAGCGAAAACGTTGCCAAATAAGGCGCTTCATCGACCTTTGTCCAATAGATCTTAGCTTTGTCTGACATAGACCCTCCTAAAATAATTTTTTTATTGTAGATCTATAGATTTTTTCAACTTTACCTCCCCACCTCCCTTAAAATTTTAACGCATTTTATATGAAATATTATACAATGTCAAGCGCGTCCAGTGCGCTTTTTCCTAATTTAATCAGCAATTATTAACTTATATTAACTTATACGAAAATCTTCATTTTTGCGTATACCCCAAGTTATATTTTTAGTTTCTTCAGTGTTGAATTGTAGGCAGCGTATTCTAATGTATTATCAATCTCATTAATTTTTATGCCTAAACCATATCTATTTTCTATAGCTTTTGAAATAATGTAATCTGCTAGGTGGGGGTTTTTAGGCAACAATGGTCCATGTTGATAACATGCAATAATATTCTTAAACAGCGCACCTTCAGTTTTATCAAGACCGTTATTGCCAAAACCAATTTTTACATAACCAAAAGGCTCAATTTTTTCCCCTAAAAAGGTTTGTCCACTGTGGTTTTCAAACCCTACAATTTTTTTTACTTTAAGGTTTAGTGTAGGGTTTGTTTCAATTACTGTATTGCCAATCATGCGTTTTTTTGAGCTTTGAGTATAAACATCTAAAATGCCAAGACCCTCGATTTTATTGTTATTTGAGTCTATATAATACTTACCCATTAATTGGTAAGAGCCGCAAATAAGCAGAAAAACTTTATTATTATCCACTTCTTTTGTCAAAAAGTCTAATTTATTTTGGCTAAAATTACTTGACACTACCTCTTGAGCCCTATCCTGTCCACCACCCCAAAAATAAATATCGGATGGATAAATACTGTCGTAAATATCACTATAGTGGATTTTAACTTCGATATTTCTCCACTCGCATCGCTTTTGCAAAGCCAAAACATTTCCACTGTCACCATATGTGCTCATAGTATTTGGAAACAAAAAAGTAATATCCAATGAAATTTTTTTATCGTTCATAAAAATGCTTAAATCCGTGTTTACTTAAATAATTTTTTAATTCTAATAAGGCCGTATATGTTAAAAAGATATGGTATGTATCATTGACAGATTGATTAATTTTATCAAAAAGTTCCTTATATGTATCAAAAAAAACAAATTTATTTATTCCAATGTCTTCATATTTTATTCTAAGCGCCATATCATACATACGAGTACCACCAAATATTATTTCATTTACATTGTCCTTAAGCAAACTAAAATTCACATCCCAAATCCATGAAACATCCCTACCATCAGCTATATTATCGTTTAGTATAAAAACAAGGTTTTTTTTGTTATTATCAATACTTGACCCTAAAGCTTGCGTGAACCCAACAGGGTTTTTTACTAAAATCAAAAAAATTTTTTTATCTTTGTATTTAATAAGCTCATATCTACCAAAACTCGATTTAAAATCTAATATATTATGAGAAAGATTATTTATTTCATAGCCAAGCTTTATGCAGAGTAAAAATGAAGCTGCAATATTATAAACATTATATGCACCTTCAACTGGCATTTTTGTATGATAGATGTTGTCTAAATACTCTATCTCTACCTCTTTGGAATCTTTAATTATTTTTGCTGTCAAGTTAGGTTTTGGTCTTTTAAAATCGCAATTTGTGCAAAAATAGTCTCCAATATGAGAAAAATAGCGCCTATTGTATTCTAGTTTCCCCCCGCAAACAGGGCAAAATAAAACATCTTTAAGATTATCTTGCGTTTCAGTGTAATCTGATACACCAAAATAAGAAACCTTTAAATTTTGATTGTGAAACAAAGAAGCAACGGATGGATCATCGGCGTTTACTATGTAATGTATATTTTTGTTATTACTAATCAAATGACCCCATTTTTTCCTAATTGTATCTATTTCACCATATCTATCTAATTGATCCCTAAATAGATTGAGCATCACAATATAACTTGCACTTAAATCTTGTACTATCTTTTCTAAAGCAAATTCATCACACTCAAAAACAAAATAGTCAAATTTTTCCGCTAGTTTTTTATCGAAAGACAAGTACGGTACTATTGAGCTAATAATTCCTCGTTTTAAATTAGAACCAGCGTGATTATTCCCAATATTTTTATTTTCTTTTGTTAGCAAGTGAACAATTAAACTAGATGTTGTAGTTTTACCATTTGTGCCAGTAACTAAAATACAATTCTTTACTTCATCGCTAATTACCTTTAAAAAACCAGGGTTTAGTCTTTCAATAAAATAACCAGGTAAAGCGGTAGCACCTTTATTTAACAAACCAGCAACCCTAGTTATTGCTTTAGCCCCTATAAGCGACAGCGTGTAGTTTATATCACTATCAAATAACATTAAAAAAAGCTAAATCTGGGTGAGCAAACACTCACCCATCAAACCAATTAGCAACCCTCTACTTTTGGTTTAGCTGACTTTGATGCAGATGATTTAGTTGTTGTGGGTGCAGCTTCTTTTTTCATTTCTTTGCTGCTTGATTTTGTAGCATTCGCAGAAGTCGTTGCATTTGTGGCGTTTTGTGTAGATGTTGCATTGCTTGTTTCATTGGCTGGAGCTGTAGCATTTGTAGCGTTAGTTACATTTGTGGTGTTAGTAGTGTTTGTTGCGTTAGTTGCCTCTTTTTTCTGACAAGATGCCAACGTTAAACTGCTTGCTAAAAATGCCGCCATCAAAGCAATCTTAATACCTTTTGAATTCATGTTCCAAATACCTCCTAAAAAATATTTTATTAGTATTGTAGCCCTTAATATTTTAATGTCAAGTATATTCTGTTTCAATCTAAACCGCATCTTCACCCTTTTCGCCCGTTCTAATCCTTATAGCTTCTTCTATGGGTATTACAAAAATTTTCCCATCACCGACTTTACCAGTCTTTGCATTCTCTATGATTTTTTCTATTACAGCATCAACTAGATTATCACTCACTACTACTTCGATTTTTATCTTTGGCAGAAAATCAACGATATACTCTGCGCCTCTATAGATTTCTGTATGACCTTTTTGTCTTCCATAGCCTTTAACTTCACTTATTGTTATACCCTTTATACCAATTTCATTTAAACCTTCTTTTACATTATCAAGCTTAAAAGGCTTTATTATAGCTTCGATTTTTTTCATTCAACCCCCTTATATAGTTTAAGAATAAGATCAACTTCACCTTTGGGAATATTTAATTGATCTGCGATTTCTTCAATTGATAAACTTCGGTTAAACATTTGTATAATTTTTTCTTTAGTATCGTTTTCAAATGTTTTTATTTTAACACTTTTTATTAATTCTGTGAGTATAGAATTTTTTTGGCGCACGTCGTCTAATACCTTAGCAAGGCTTTCTTGCTGAGACTCAATTTTTTTATTTGCCAATTCTATCATATCTTTTTGTGTGTTTAGTAGATCTTTAATAGAGACAATTAAAGACGAGTAAGAACTGTTAAGTTTTGCGTTGATATATTTTTGCCACACTAAATATACCAACAAAACAATATCAAAGATTATTTGAACAGTGATAAAAATATTTTCTTTCATATTTCCAACTGTCTAGATTTAAGCCTTTCTCTATCTAAAACAAGCCCATAGTATATGATTAATTCTTGGTTTTTTTTATTGATGTCCAAAAATTTAGCTTTTACGCAAGCTTTTGCATCTTTTTGGAAAATATCAACCACTTGTGCCGTTGCTTTAATTTCGTTATGAGCAGAAATAGGTAGGAAAAAAGAAATCGACAATAAATCGCCTACATCTAAAGAATTATCACTTATAAAATTGATCTCACTGGCACTAACAGCACACGAATAAGTTTTATTGTAACTTAAGAAACGTTCTTTTTCCTTACCATCGCGCAAAAGTGTTATTAAATAGTTTAATTTTGAATCGATTTCTTTCATCATTATGACAAACGCTTTATTTAAGTTATCAAAGGATGAGTCTATATTATTTTGAGCCATTAAAAAATTAAAACTATCATCATGACTATCAATTTTATAAATTTCTTCTTTTTCTTTCTGTAGCTGATCTTGAGTAATTTTTGTATAGTACAATATAAAGCTTGATTCTATTAAGCGATAGCCTTCATCCGACATTTACAAACCTACCTAATAAAAATACAATAATCAATACAATACTAATATAACTGTTTATATTGAAAAAAGCAATATTAATTTTCTTTAAATCTTTGGGGTCCACTAAAATATGCTCTATGAGTAGCAAACATAAAACCAAAAATGCACCAATATACGCTAAATAATTCAATTTATATGCATATATTGTTAAAAGTAAAAAAATAAATGCAACTAAATGAAACAAAACGGCAAAAACTCTTGCGCGAGTTGGACCAAATCTTACAGGTATTGAGTAAACACCATTTTTTAAATCAAATTCCAAGTCTTGCAAAGCATACAAAATATCAAACCCACCTATCCAAAAAGCTACAAATAAAGCCAGGTAAAAAATATTCATATCCAAATAACCTGCAGCACCCACAAAACCACCAAGCGGTGCAATAGCATCAGTTATACCTAAATACAGATGGCAAAGCCATGTAAATCTTTTAGTATAAGAATAAGTAATTAAAAAAAACAATGCAACAAAAGATAATTTAAAAGCTAATGGATTTAGTAAATACGCACTTATTTCAAACACAGTAAAAGCAACAATTGTAAAAATCCACGCTTCTTTTAACTTAACCTTACCAAGCGGCAATTCTCTATTTTGTGTTCGAGGATTGAGCTTATCAATTTTGTAATCAATAATACGATTCAATGCCATTGCAACACTTCGTGCGCTGATCATTGCAATAGTTATTAAAATAAATATTTTAAGGCTGTAATTATTTGATAATAACATACCAATATACGCAAATGGCAGTGCAAAAATACTGTGTTCAAATTTTATCATTGAAAATAAATGTTTCAACTTACTCATTTATTGCTTTCCAGTATTTTATATAATACTCAACACCAGAAGTTAGAGTTGTAATTACTGTAATGTATAGAAAAACCATGCCTATATCAAAGAAAAACTTATTCTGTGAACCAACTATTAAGAAACCAAGCGCGACAAACTGGCTGAATGTTTTAATTTTGCCTTGAATTAAAGCAGGCAGTATAAAATTTTTTGCAGCAAGTTGGGCTCTTAATCCTGTAACTGCAAACTCTCTAAAAATAATTATTAAAACTAACCAATACGATATACCCATTATTTTAATCATTGCAACAAACAAGCTTATAACAAAAATTTTATCCGCAAGCGGGTCTAAAAGTTTACCAATATTGCTTACAAGCTGCTTTTTCCTTGCTAAGTAGCCGTCTAGGTAGTCGCTTAATGCACCAATTAAAAACAACGATAAAGCGCTATAGTTATGGTGAGACTCAAGCAATAATATTACAGGAATCGTAATAATAATTCGGGTTATAGATAAAACATTGGGTACACTTTTATGTATTACCATGACATATTGGGTGTATTTGTGAAAACTCCATCTTTTTCTACTATTTTTGTAGGTTTTTTAGTACTTTTAATTATCTTTGAGTAGTTAGAAGCTAGCACTGGAGTCGATCCATCAAAATAAGTCATTACTGTCCTCACATAGTTAATAGTTTCAGAAAAAGGAGGTATACCATTGTACTTGTCTACATTATTTGGACCGCAATTGTAAGCAGCAGCAGCCAACTCATAGTTTCCCGAGTATTTATTTAGCAGAAACCTCAAATATTTTACGCCACCGTCAATATTTTGCTCTAAATTGTTAGGGTTGATATTTAGCAAGGATGCGGTAGAAGGAATAATTTGCATTACACCAATAGCACCTTTATTTGAGACTGCATTGTGGTTTAGACCAGATTCTGCCATAGCAATAGCTAAAACAAATTTTTCATTAACACCGTATTTTTGTGCAGCTTTCTCTATAAGTTCCTTAATAAAAGATTTGTTGTAATTGGAGTTATTTATAACATTTCTAAAAAAAGTAGGTCGATTTTTATATACTATTTGACCATTTTCTATTGTAGCATATATGTTTGATGCATAGCATAATTTATAAGCAAAAAACATACAGAAAATCACTAAATACTTCATTTTATTCTTTCTATTAATAACCTTGCTTCTTTATTTTGTGGATCATTTTTTAACACTTTAAGTACGATTTTTTTTGCTTTAGTTTTATAGCCTAAAGCATTATAAACTTTTGCAAGATGCAAAGCAATTGTGCTTTCTGGTTTTTTTAGCAATTTGTTGGCTTTTTCTAAATAATATAAAGCCAATTTAAACTTTTTTTCTTTATAATAACCCCAGCCTAAGCTATCTAAGTAGTAAGGATTGTTTGGTTGTATTCTCAACGCTTTTTGAACCATTTCTATACCAGCTTTTACATCAATATTTTCATCTATATATAGATAGCCTAAATAATTTAGCACTTCTGGATCGTTTGGGTTAATTCTTAAAGCTTCATCTAAGTAATGTATAGCCTTTTGTTTATCGTGTTTTTTATCATAATAAACATCAGCTAAGTAAAAATATATCTTTTCTTTATCTTTCAATACTTTTGTTGACTGTTTAAGTGCGCTAATGAGTCCATCCCAATCTTTTTGCTTGTTTAAGATGTAAAAGTATGTTTTATAAATTTCTTCATTTGGGTTTGTTTCGATAACTTTTTGAATTGTTTCAACGGCTTTTTGTGGTTCTTTTGTCTCTAGGTAGCACAACGCTTTTTTTACTTGTGCGTCTGTGTATAAATCACTTGAAAAATCAACATTTGAAAATTCTAATAAAGCTTGCTTGAAATCTTTTAAGCTAAAATAAGCGACACCAAGAAAGTACCTTAATGTAGAAGAATGCTCTATATTTTCATTATTACTCAGCAAATTTACTACTTCTTTATAATTTTGATTTTCCAATAGCAAATACGATAATCTCTCTAAGTTTAATTGAGATTTATCCAACTCATAAGCCTTTTTGTAATATTCAATAGCTTTTTTCAAATCCTTATCAACAGAATAATAAATACTTGCAAGCGTAGTATAAACATATACTGTTTCTTCTTTATTTTTATCTGGGAGTTTAAGAAAATCTTCATAATACTTAAGAGCGTTTGAGTAATTATTTTGCTTTAAATATATATCACCAAGCGCAATATAGGCTTTGGGGTATTTATAGCTTGCAGACATTTGTAGATATCGAAAAGCATTATCATTCAAATCAAACTTATAGTAAACTTGAGATATGTAAAAATAAACCTCACCTTTTGTACTAAACTGTCTTGCCTGCATTAAATAATTTATAGCGTTGTTAATATCACCCATTTGGGCGTATAGTAAAGCAATATTTTTATAAACATCAAATGTTTTTATACCTGATTTAATAAGTATATCAATAGCTTTTTTGTATTGGTTTTGAATAACATAAATATCGGAAAGCAATAGGTAAAGTTGCTTATCTTTTGGGTATTTTTCTATAGCAGTTTGCAAAACTTCTTGAGCTTTGCTAAAATCTTGAAACCTTATGAGTAAATTGACAAACTCTATGTAAAATCGCTTTTGTGGGTTATCTTTTAAAAACAATTCGTATTCTTTTATCCCATCTTTAATATTATTGTTATAAAAATATATAAAAGCCATTAAATAATGATAATCATTGGTGTTTGAATATTGGTTTAAATTTAATTCTTTAACATTATAAGGTGTTTTAATTAAAGGCGCACTAGCACAAGATGAAAGCATTAAAATTACAGCAGTAGAATAACAAAAAATCTTAAGATTATTTTTCAACATATTCTTCAACCTGCTTTACAAAACTATCCAGTAGTTCATCTTCCTTTACTTTTTTTACGATTTTACCTTTTTCTATAATTAAACCAAAATGTCTGCCGCCTGCAATGGCTAAATCAGCCTCTCTTGCTTCGCCTAATGCATTTACAACACATCCCATAATTGCCACCTTTATTGGTTTTTTAATGTGTGAGAGCCTTTCTTTCACCTGTTTTGTCAACTCAATTAAATCTATTTCTATTCTACCACAAGTTGGACAAGAAATAAACTCTATTGATTGTTTTTTTCTCAAACCTAAAGCATTTAAAATTTCAAAAGCAACATCAACCTCTTTTTCTGGAGCATCTGTCAATGATACCCTGATTGTATCACCAATCCCTTCTCTTAAAAGCACACCCATAGCACAAGTAGATTTTATTATACCTTCAAAATCACCTCCAGCTTCTGTAAGTCCAATATGTAGTGGGTAATCTAACATAGAAGAAATTTTTTCATAAGCCAAAATTGTCTCTTTTACATTTGAAGATTTTATTGACAATTTAAAGTTTCTAAACCCAATATCCTCTAATCTCATTACCCAGTTATAAGCGCTTTCAACTAAAGCGTCAACACATACTCCACCGTATTTTGCTAGCAAATTCTTTTCTAAAGAACCACTATTTACACCAATTCTAAGTGGTATATTGTGCTGTTGTGCTACCTTTATAATTGATTTTACCTTATCAAAGCTACCAATATTACCCGGGTTTATTCTTATGCAATCAGCATTGTTTTCTATAGACAAAATTGCCAACTTATAATCAAAATGTATATCGGCTATAATAGGTATAGGACTTTTTTGTTTCAAGATAGAAATTGCCTTACACGCTTGTTCATCTACTGCAGCACATCTTACGATTTCACAGCCTCGAGCATACAAAGAATTAATTTGTGCAAGCGTTGCATCTAAATTTCTTGTATCTGTATTGGTCATTGATTGAACACTAATTGGCTCAAAACCTCCAATGCCAACATTGCCTACGTATATCTTTTTTGTTTTTTTTCGTTCAATAAAACTCATTTTTTTATTATAGTGTGTGGTGTTTGTGATTTAGGTATAAAAAACCTTTTTATATCATTGTAAAAGGCAAAAACCATTAATGCAATCAAAAGCCCTATTCCTACCTTTTGTGCAGCAACCTGAAATTTTTCGCTTACAGGTTTTTTTCTGATTGCTTCTATAGTAAAAAACATTAAATGCCCACCATCTAAAACAGGTATGGGGAATAGGTTTAAAAGTCCCAAATTTATACTAATTATGCTTGCAAATATTAAAAAAGCTCCAAAACCAGCTTGAGCTGCTTTACTTGCAACATCAACTATCATTATAGGTCCACCCACTTCAGAAGATGGAATAAAACCGCCAATAAGCCTTATTATGCCTTCAATTGTTAATTTTGTAATATAAATTGTTTTTTCAACACCCAAAGATAAGGATTTCAACACTGGATATTTAACAATAGTTGTTTCACCAGATGGCAAAATACCAATAACATGAATTTTTTCCCTGTATCCCAATGGGTTTTTTACTACTTCAGCTTTTGGTTTTATATTGACATTTATTAGTTTACCATTTCTATTTATAACTAGATTTAAATTATCATGTGTCTTTATTATTTTTGACATTTCTTCCCATGTAGTAACATTAATGTTATTTATTTTTACGATGGTATCTTTTGGCTGCAAATGAGCAAAATAAGCTGGAGAGTCCTTTAAGACTTTACCAATTTGAGGTGATAATGTTTGTATTCCTATAGCATAAGCGATAGCAAAAAACAAAACAGCCGATAATATGTTGAAAAAAGGTCCAGCAAAAACTATTAGCATTCTTTTATACACACTTTGAGCATAAAACGCGCCTTCTTTATCATTTTCATCTACGCTATTTGGATCTTCGCCTTTCATTTTAACATAACCGCCAAGCGGCACAGCTGATATCACAAATTCTGTAATTTTAGTTTGTTTTTTAAGCAAAACTGGACCAAAACCTATAGAAAAGCGCTCTACTTTAACTCCACTTAAAACAGCTACAATAAAATGACCAAACTCGTGTATAATAATCATTACAACTAAAGCTAAAATGCCGTATATTATATACATTAAAACCCCCTTGTTTTTTCTATCAATTTAGCGGTTTCTGTTTTAATTATTTGTGTTTGAGCTTGGAGCTCAAAAACATTGTCTGAAAGATTATCCTCAAAATCTATAACAATCTGCTTAATTATTTTTGGTATGTCAGTAAATTTAATTCTATTTTCCAAAAAGAACTCAACGCATACTTCATCAGCTGCGTTAAGCAAAAGACCTAAATTTTTGTTTTTTTTCTTAAATGCCTCTTGGGCTAGCGCCAAAAGCTCAAATTTGTCCAAATCTGGCTTCTCAAAACTTAAACTCCCAATATCAACAAATGAGAGCCTATTTTCAAACGCAATTCTATGCGGTTTATACAATGCATAAGCAATAGGTAACTTCATATCAGGCAGTGCCATCTGAGCAATTATGCTTCCATCTATAAACTCTACAGCTGAGTGCACTATACACTCTTTGTGTACGACTACTTCTATTTGGTTACTATCTAAATCAAAAAGCCACCCAGCTTCGATTACTTCAAAACCTTTATTCATCATTGTAGCAGAATCAATTGTGATTTTTGCACCCATATTCCACTTTGGGTGATGTAGAGCCATTTCTTTTGTTATATTTTTAAACTGCTTTTTGTTTGTTTGTCTAAACGGACCACCAGATGCTGTAAGTATAATTTTATCTAAATACTGCCTTTTGCCATCCAAACACTGATATATTGCAGAATGTTCACTATCAATAGGTATAATTTCAACATTGTTTTTTTTGGCTAAATCTGTTAATATTTTTCCTGCTACTACAAGACTTTCTTTGTTTGCTAGAGCAAATTTTTTCTTGTAATAAATCGCATAAAAAGATGGCAGAATGCCAGCACTCCCAACAAATGCATTTACAACAAAATCCACATCAGTCCTACCAATCAAATCGACGAGTGTTTCTTGCGTAAAATACTCGATATTTGGAAACAAATCCTTCAATTGCTTAATATAGCTGGCCTCTCCTACATAAACATACTTTGGCTTAAGCAGCTTTATCTGATCAATAGCTTTGCTTATATTTTTATTAAACGCAATACCTATTATATTATACTTTGAGCCTTTTTTTATAACTTCAATAACATTTTGACCAATAGAACCAGTAGAGCCTAAAATTAAAATATTTTCCATAGAAACATTAAATATACTAAAAAAGCAGAAAAAGCAAGGCTATCAAGCCTATCTAACATCCCACCATGTCCAGGTATGATATTGGATGAATCTTTTTTATTGTATATACGCTTTATTACAGATTCAGATAAATCTCCAAAAATACCTGCTATGTTCGATAAAATACCTATGCCAAAAGCTAATTTTAAATCAATATTCGCAAAATATCCTAAAATTAATGCTGAAAATGTGCCAAAAATAACACCGCAAATAGCACCTTCGTATGTTTTTTTGGGGCTAATACTTTCAGCCAATTTAATTTTACCAAAAGATTTGCCGCAAAAATATGCAAAAGAATCTCCCACCCAAATACTTACACAAAGTATTAAAAATAGCCACCTACCATTGTTTAATTGTATGATATTGATAAAAAAAGTATACAGTGATACATAAAATATGCCACCAAGCAAATAATATTGAGCCAACACCCTATCTTTATTGATACTGCTAAAGCCTATAATCATATGGGCTAAAAAAACTAACATTAAAACAACTAATACACTCTCAAAGCTAAATAAAATATTTGATAAAAAAACTAAAGCCAAAATAAAATACAAAAATCTCTCTTTTATAGGGTTAAAGTTTAACCATTCATAGTAAGATATTAAACTTAAAGCCAATATTATAAACTTTAACAACCATAATGGTGCATAAAATATACAAATTAGCGCAACAGGAATGAGTATTGCTGCGCTAATAATCCTTTTAGTCATCAATTCCGCCAAATCGCCTTTTGCGCTCGCTAAACTCTTTAATGCAAGCTACAAAATCCTCTTCGTTAAATTCAGGCCAATATTTATCTAAAAAAATTAATTCTGCATAAGCTATTTGCCATAATAAAAAATTACTGATTCTTTTTTCGCCGCCAGTTCTTATGAGCAAATCAACACTGGGTATGTCTTTTGTGTACAAATACTGTTCAAATTTTTTTTCATTGAGAGCAGCGCAATCAATTTTTTTCGAATAAAAATCAATGCATATATTTTTACAAGCCTGCAAAATTTCCATATAAGAACCGTAATTAATTGCAAAATTTATTGTTAAATTACTATTATTTTGCGTTTTTTCTTTTAAATTTAGTATAGCTTCTTGCTGTTTTTGAGGTAATTTTGTAATATCGCCAATACAATTAAATTTTATATTTTCCCTCATCATAAAATCTATTTTTTTTCGTACCTGTATACCAAGCAATCTCATTAAAAAATTAACTTCTGATTTAGGCCTCTTCCAATTTTCTGTTGAAAATGCATACAAAGTCAAATATTCAATTTTAAGTTCTTTTGCTTTGATAGCTATCTTATCAATGACTGATGAGCCAATAAAATGACCGTAAATCCTTTTTTTTCCTTGAAGACTAGCCCAACGGCCATTCCCATCCATTATAATAGCTATATGTCTGGGGATATTCATTTTATTAAACAGATAAAATCTCTTTTTGTTTTAGATTAAACAAATCATCTATTTCTTTAATGTATTTATCCGTTAATTTTTGCATCTCATCTTCTTCTTTTTTTAAGTCATCTTTAGATATAACTTTGTCTTTTTCTAAATCTTTTAGAACTGTATTGGCTTTTTTTCTTACGTTTCTTATATTCACTTTGTACTTTTCGCTTTCTTGCTTAAGCTGTTTAACAATATTTTTCCTATCTTCTTCAGTCATAGGAGGCATATTAATCTTTATGCTTTTACCATCATTATTTGGCGTTAGCCCAATATTTGATTTTAAAATAGCTTTTTCTATTGCTTTTAATACGCTTGAATCCCACGGCTTTATAATAATAGTTGTTGCATCTGGGACAGATATTGAGGCAATTTGCTTTAGTGGCATTTTCTTCTCGTAGCTTTCTACTAAAATATTTTCTACAATCAAACTATGCGCCTTGCCTGTCTTCAGTGAGGTTACATAATGTTTATAAGCTAAAAGAGCTTTTTCCATTTCCAAAGCAATGGGTTTAACTTCCTCAATCATACACCCCTCCTTAGCTAACCAATGTGCCTACCTGTTCACCTTCTATTATACTTTTTAAAATACCTTCTTTATTGATATTTAAAACAATAATAGGCAATTTATACTCCATACACATAGATATAGCAGTTGAATCCATAACTTTTAAATTTTGATCAAGAACCTGTATGTAAGTAATTTTCTCTATTAATTTTGCATTTTTATAAACCATTGGGTCTTTATCGTAAATGCCATCTACCTTTGTAGCCTTTAACAGCACTTGAGCGCCCATTTCCATTGCTCTTAAGGCTGCTGCAGTATCGGTTGTAAAATATGGGTTTCCGGTACCAGCAACAAAAATAACGACCCGACCCTTTTCAAGATGCCTAAGTGCCCTTCGCCTTATATACGGCTCAGATATCTGCCTCATTTCTATAGCACTTATAACTCGCGTTGGCACATCGAGTTTTTCTAAGCTATCCTGTAGCGCAAGTCCATTTATAACAGTAGCAAGCATACCCATATAATCTGCACTTGCCCTATCCATGCCAACTGAAGCTCCTTTTATACCCCTAAAAATATTTCCTCCACCGATAACAATCGAGATATTCACACCCATTTCCCAAATCTGTTTAACCTCGATTGATATTTTTTTAATCATCCTATCGTCTATACCAAAAGGAAGCTCGCCAAGCAAAGCTTCCCCACTTAATTTTAACAAAACATTATTGTATACGTTTTTACCCACGATTTACTCTTCCCCTAATTTAAATCTTACAAACCTTCTAAGTACGATATTTTCGCCAAATTTTGCTATAGCGTTGTTAATTAAATCTTTTACTTTGACCATCTCATTTTTTACAAAAGGTTGGTCAAGTACACAAATATCTTCTAGGTATTTGTTAATTTTACCTTCTAATATTTTATCTAAAACATTTTCTGGCTTACCGCTTTTTAATAACTGTTCTTTTTGAAAAGCTTTTTCTTTTTCAATTACTTCTTGAGGAACACTTTCTTTGTCAACATAAAGCGGGTTTGTGGCAGCAATATGCATAGCTATATCTTTTGCTAATTGAGCAAATTCATCTGTGTTTGCAACAAAATCAGTTTCGCAGTTTAACTCAACCATCACGCCTATTTTACCACCAGCGTGGATATAGCTTACAATTTTGCCTTCGTTAGCAACCCTAAGCGATTTTTTTCTAGCACTTGCAAGACCCATTTCTCTGAGTTTTTCTATTGCTTTATCTATATCACCGTTTGCCTGTTCTAATGCTTTTTTGCAATCCATCATACCTGCGCCTGTGCGCTCTCTTAGTTCTTTAACTAACTGTGCATTTATTTCCATATTCTATATATCCTCCTCTTCAATAAGCTCTTCTTCGCTTTCTATTTTTTCAGATACAGCCGCTTCAAACTTCTCTGTTTCTATCTTTTCAGCAGCTTCCTTATTGTAACGCTCTCTACCTCTCAACACAGCTTCCTGCATCTTTTGTGCTAACAAACTTATGGATCTAATTGCATCGTCATTACCAGGAATAATATAATCGATCGGATCTGGGTCACAATTTGTATCAACTAGTGCAACTACTGGAATTTTTAGTTTATTTGCTTCTTTAATTGCAAGTTCTTCACGTTTCGTATCAACTGCAATAATAACATCTGGTAATTTAGTCATATTTTTTATACCAGATAAGTATTTTTCCAACTTTTCTTTCTTTTTCATTAAAATTTTTGCTTCTTTTTTGGTGTATTTGTTAATTTCTCCAGTTTCTTCAAGCTCTAAGAGTTTTTTGAACTTTTCTACACCTTTTCTTACTGTAGAAAAGTTCGTAAGCAACCCACCTAACCACTTGTAAGTAACATAAGGCATGCCACAGGCAATTGCCGCTTCTCTAATTTCGTCCTGACCCTGTTTCTTTGTACAAACAAAAAGGATCGTTTTGTTAGCTGCAGCTTGATCTTCAACAAACTCATAAGCCTTTTCAAAATAATACAGCGTCTGCTGCAAATCAATAATATGAATACCCTTTCTTGCAGCAAAAATGTAAGGTTTCATTTTTGGGTTCCAACGTTTGGTTTGGTGGCCAAAGTGAACCCCAGCTTCTAACAACTCTTTCATAGAAATGTGAGACATACAAACTCCTTAAAAATTGGATTTTCCACCACTTGCTACTATGCACAGATCTACAATATAGACTCCCTGTGCACACAAATAAGCAAGTGTGCGTTTTTCAAAGAGGCATTTTACCATAAAGTCTTTTATATTACAATAATAAAATTCTTTAGTTGCCTATACACAAGTATTTTTTTATTTACAAACAACTTCAAGTGAAGTATAATTTTAAAAAATTAGCCTACATGAGGTGAAAAAATGAAAACAATACTAATGGCAGGTGGCTTTGGAACAAGACTTAGACCACTTACTATAAAAATACCTAAGCCAATGGTGCCAATCGCAAATAAACCTATAATGCTTCATGTGATTAATTTACTAAAGCGCCATCTTTTAAAAGATATAAGCGTATTATTGTTCTTTCAGCATGATATTATAAAAAATTTTTTCCAAGACGGGCAAGAATTAGGCGTTGATTTAAGCTATATTTTGCCAGATGAAGACTATGGGACAGCTGGAGCAGTTAAATATGCTATTGTAGAGGAAAATATAAATGAACCAATATTGGTCATAAGTTCTGACATACTATGTGATTTTGATCTTACAAAAGCAATTGAATCTCATAAGAAAAAAAATGCAAAAGCTACAATTGTCTTAACTCATACAAAAGATCCCACATCATACGGTATAGTCATTACTGACGAAAACTCAGACATCGAAAAATTTTTAGAAAAGCCATCATGGGGTGAAGTATTTTCTGATTTAATTAACACAGGTATTTATATATTGGAAAAAGAAGCCTACGATCTTATACCAAACAATACAGAGTTTGATTTTAGTAAAGATTTATTCCCGCTTTTATTAGAAAAAGGCATAAAAATTAATGCATTTGTAGATAATGGCTACTGGAAAGATATTGGTAACATCTCTGAGTACTTTGCTGCAAATATGGAGTGTCTAGAATCAAAAGTGCATGTTGAGTTGGATGAAGAAAGAATTGAAAACACAAACTTTTTTATAGGCAAAAATACTAATATAAACTTTACATCTATGCTTTCTGGCAACCTTATTATTGGTGAAAATTCTGTTATTGAAACCAAAGCAAAAATAAAAAACTCTATTATTGGCAAAAATGTCCGCATTGGGAAAAATTGCAATATAGAAAATACAATCATTTGGGATAATGTGCAAATTTTTCCAGACTGTGAAATCAGAAATTCAATCATTTTGGATAATGTAACAATAGGCTCTCAAACCACAATTGACGATAATTGTGTTATATCAAGTTCGGCAAAGATTGGAAACAATGTAGTCATAAAGCCCAATGTTAAAATCTGGCCAAATAAAGAAGTGGAATCTGGAGCGATTTTATCATCATCTTTAATATGGGCAGAAAAATGGTCTTATATACTATTTGCAAAATATGGTGTAACGGGGCTTGCAAATTTAGAAATCACACCAGAATTTTGCACAAAGCTCGGTTCTGCTTATGCAACTAGCTTAAAAGAAAAAGCTACCGTTGTGTGTGGCAGAGATACACATCCTGTATCAAGGCTTTTAAATAGAGCTTTAATGTCTGGAGTTTTATCCTGCGGTGTCAATGTAGAGGACCTAAGCGATACGCCTATACCTATTATAAGATACATAATAAAAACAACAGGTAAATCCGGTGGTTTTTATTTGAGGCGCTCTCCGTTTGACACAGAATTTGTAGATATTAAATTTTTTGACAACAATGGAATGGATATAGTAAGCTCAAAAGAAAAAACTATAGAAAGACTGTTTTTTAGAGAAGACTTTAGAAAATCACCCATTAATAAAGTAGGTAACTTAAATTTTCCATACCATATCATAGAAAGCTACAACAATTCCATTTTAAATAAGCTAAATATTGAAAGCATCAAACAAAAAGGTTTAAGGGTTGTTATAGACTACTCATTTGGCAGCGCATCAAAAATTCTACCTAACATACTAGGAAAAATCGGTATTGAGGTGATAAGCTTAAATGCCTTTATAGAACCAAATAAGACTACGCGAACAAAAGAAGAATTTGATCAAGCTCAAAATACATTATCAATTATTACAAAAAGCACAAATGCCGATTTGGGCATTATGCTTGATTCTGGTTGCGAAAAAGTTTTTTTGGTTGACAATCATGGCGAAATAATAGATAATGAACAAGCTGTAAGAGCTTTAATCTTACTCCAAGCTCAACAATTGAAGGCTAAAAAGGTTATTTTGCCAATAAATGCTTCTTTTATGTGTGAAAAACTATGCAAAGATTTGGATATAGACTTTTATGAATCTCCATTTACAATGAAAGAGTTAATGTATAATGCCTATAATTTGAAAGCAGACTTTAGTGCTGATGCAAATGGCGGTTTTTTGTTTAGCGGTTACCAATACTTTTTCGATGGTATATACTCAACACTTAAAATATTAGAGCTTTTAAGTTTGCAAGACAAAAGCATTTCACAGTTTGCAAATATGTACGAGTCCACGCCTAAAGCTAAACTTTTGTTACCATGCCCTTTTGATAAAAAAGGCACAGTAATGAGAAAATTGTTTGAAACAACACGAAATACAGATAGACTTACAACATTTGGTATTAAAGTTTACCACAGAGACATAGAAGGATGGGTTTTACTCTACCCGGAAGAAGATAAATCTTACTTTACAATAGAAGCAAATGCAAAATCACAAAACGATGTAGATATGCTAGTAAATACATACGCAGAGATAGTAAAACAATACATTTAAATTTTAGGAGGTCACATGAGCGCAATCATTGAAGTTAACGCAATTGAAATTTTAGACTCAAGGGGAAACCCTACCATCAAAACTATAATCAAGACAGAAGATGGTGCTATTGGAAAAGCAGAGATTCCATCTGGTGCATCAACTGGCTCAAAAGAAGCCCTAGAGTTAAGAGACAACGACCCACAAAGGTATAACGGCAAAGGTGTTTTGCAAGCTGTATCTAATGTTAATGATAGAATTGGGGATGAGATTATTGGTATGGAAGTTTTAGAACAAGCAGAAATTGATAATTTACTTATCGAGCTAGACGGCACAGAAAACAAATCAAACTTAGGTGCAAATGCTATTCTTTCTGTATCAATGGCTTGCGCAAAAGCAGCCGCAAGGGAATTAAATATACCGCTTTATAGGTACATAGGCGGTCTTAATGCAAAAACTTTACCTATTCCTATGCTTAATGTTATAAATGGTGGTGTTCATGCAGACAACAACATTGATTTTCAAGAATACATGATCGTACCAGTTGGAGCTCAAAATTTTGCAAGCGCCATGCAAATGGCTTCTGAAACATTTCAAATGCTTAAAAAACTCTTAAAAGCTGATGGACACTCAACAGGTGTTGGCGATGAGGGTGGTTTTGCACCAAACTTAAAATCAAATGAAGAACCATTACAATACTTAGTAGATGCAATCGAAAAAGCTGGGTACACACCAGGTGAAGATATTGATATTGCGCTGGATTTAGCAGCAAGTGAATTTTACAAAGACGGTTATTATAATGTTTCAAATAAGAAAATATCAAGCACTGGATTAATCGATTTGCTAGGCGAATTTATAGAAAAATACCCAATTTTTTCGATTGAAGATCCAATGGCAGAGGATGATTTAGAAGGATGGGTAAAAATAACAGAAGAACTTGGCGAGCATATAATGATTGTTGGCGATGATGTATTTGTTACAAACGAAAAAATCTTTTCAGAAGGCATTGAAAAAGGCATAGCCAATGCAATACTAATAAAGCTAAATCAAATAGGAACGCTAACAGAAACACTCAATGTAATTAATCTAGCACAAGAAAATGGTTATAATTATATAATTTCACACAGGTCTGGTGAGACAAAAGATACTTTTATAGCTGATTTAGCTGTTGCAACGAACTCCGGGTTTATTAAAACTGGCTCAGTAAACAGAGGAGAGCGCATCGCAAAATATAATAGATTGCTTGAAATTGAGCAAGAGCTAAAATCTAATGCGATTTACCCGACTTGGTAAAATTTTAGAAAATTTACTAATAGTTATTTTTATTATTGTCATAGGGGTTTTGATAAAAAGCTTCTATGACAACTACTCCAATTTGAATAACCTTCATAAAACCAAAGAAAAAATGGACAAAGAATTAATAAAAGAAAAAAAAGAGATAAACCATTTAAAAAAGAGTGTTAATGTTACAAATTCAACTATCGAAGAAAAAGCAAGGAGCCAATACTATATGCAAAAAGACAACGAAACAATTATAATATTTAAGAAGTGAATTATGGAAGTAAAATTATTAAACTATACACCAAACCCTGATGATATTTGCTTTGAAACAGCAAAAATTTGTTACCAGTCAAAATCAAATGATAAAGAAGGACTGCTAAACAAAATAATCAAATCTGGTCATTTATCTATTTTAGAGCATGCAAGTTTCACTTTCTTGATAAAAGGCATAAGTAGGGTTGCTTCTCACCAGCTTGTACGGCATAGAATTGCAAGCTTTACACAGCAATCGCACCGCTATACCAAAGCAAGTGGCTTTTTTGTCCCAGAAAACATACAGCAAAACCCAGAAGCCTTTAGGGTTTTTGACGAACTATTAAAAAAAACTCAAGCTTATTACGAAGAATTAATAAAAATGGGTTTGCCAAAAGAAGATGCGCGTTATATTTTGCCTTGTGCTATCGTATCTGATATAATAGTTACGATGAATGCTAGAGAGTTACTTCACTTTTTTACATTAAGAACCTGCCAAAAAGCGCAAAAAGAAATTCGAGATATAGCTATTGAAATGTTAAAGCTTTGCAAAAAAATTTCACCATTGATATTCAAAAATGCAGGCCCCTCTTGTATACGCGGTAGATGCTATGAACAAAAACCCTGCGAAGATATTAATCAAATTCGACAATTCTTCATCAACCTATGAACACAAGCCTATATGTTGTTGCCACACCCATTGGTAATTTAAAAGATATAACATACAGAGCCGTTGAGATTTTAAATTCTGTGGATGTAATTTTTGCAGAAAACCCAAAACATTCAAAAGTATTGCTATCTACATACAACATAAAAAAAGATATTACTTCTTACAACGACTATAATTACCAAAAAAAAATACCTCTTGCGCTTAACCTTGCAAAACAAGGAAAAACAATTGCATTAATTACTGATGCAGGCACTCCTACTATACAGGATCCAGGCTATAGAATTGTTAAAGCTTTTGTAGAAAGCGGACTTAATGTTGAACCTATACCAGGTCCCAGTGCTTTTGTATGCGCACTACAAGCAAGTGGTCTTTCTACAGATAAATTTGTATTTTTAGGTTTTTTGCCAAAATCATTATCAAAGCAGTCAAAGTTACTTTTAAAATACGACCTTGAGGCTACAATAATTATCTATGAATCACCAAACAGGCTAAAAAAAACTCTAGAAAATATCAAGCAAACATTTGGCAATAGATACATTGTGATAGCCAAAGAGTTAACAAAAATTTATGAAGAGTTTATTAGAGGGAACATTGAAGATATAATAAAATCTCTTGAAGATAAAAAAATTGTTGGAGAGTATGTAATTTTAATAGAAAAAAAGAATGTTTAAAAATATTAAAATAATAGCTTTTTTTACCATACTATCAAGAATATTAGGTTTTGTAAGGGATTTTTTAATAACGCGTTACTTTGGTGCAGATATCTATACTGATATGTTCTTTGTAGCTTTTAAAATACCCAACCACTTTAGGAGAATATTTGGTGAGGGTGCAGTTAACTCTTCTGTTGTGCCAGTACTATCAAAAATAGATCAAAATGACCCAGAAAAAGCCAAAACAGCTATAGGAAACTTGATAGTGGTTTTTGGTAGCATTTTATTAACATTTACAATATTAGGAATTATTTTTTCTAAAGGTTTAATTTTGATATCGGCGCCTGGGTTACTCGATTCTGCGCATATTAAAGTTCTTGATTTACTAGTAAAAATTAATTTTAGCTATATTTTTTTCATTGGCATGGCAATATGCTTTATGGGGATTATGAATAGCTACAATCAATTTGGTGTTGGTGCATTTTCTCCTTCATTGTTAAATATTAGCATGATTGTATCAATGCTTGTTTTGTATAATTTTTTTCACCCGCATATTTACACTTTATGTTTTGGTGTAGTATTAGGTGGAATGCTCCAGATGGTTTTTTCTTACTACGGTTTAAAGCTAGGGAAAATACCCATAAAATATACTTTAAAAATTGAAGATTCAACAAAACAAATATTAAAACTAATGTCCGTTACAGCAATCAGTGGCTCTGTCTTACAAATTGGCGATATGATAGATACATTTATAGCAAGTTTTATGAAGGTGGGAAGTATATCATACCTATACTATGCTAATATTTTATTTCAACTGCCTTTTGCTATAGTGGTGCTTGCTATTTCCCAAGCTACACTGCCACAGTTAAGCAAACTAGAAAAAACTGAACTTGTCAAAAACACAAACAATTTGCTAAAGATTATACTTAATTTATCAATACCTATCACACTGTATTTTATTTTTTTTGGTAAAGATTTAATTACAATCATTTTTCAGCACGGCAAATTTACACCACAGGATACAGCTCACACTGATATTGCTCTTACTATGTTTATGTTAGGTTTTTTATTTTTCTCGCAATTAAGGATAGTCAATAACGCATTTTACGCAATCAAAGATGTTAAAACACCGCTTAGAGCAGCCATATTAGCAGTTTTGGCCAAATTAGTTGTTTCTCCAATATTTGCAATAATATTTGGTTTTTGGGGTCTGGCTTTAGCTTTAAGCGTTGTAGGGCTTATTAATCTAATTATACTAAGCTATTATTTTAAAAGAAAAATAGGAAAAATAGAATACAAAGTTTCAAAAGAAAGTGTAATAATTTTTTTTGTTTTATTAACTATTTCAATAATTCTAAAATACATTGACTTTAGCAAAACTTACACAATAGACGCCATTTTTAGACTTGCTATTTCTACGCTAGTATATGCACCTATTGGTTTATACATAATTAAAAAAGAACTTTTAAGTTATAGGATCAAGCAATGATTCTATAAAATCCCGTGCAACAAATGCCCTCAAATCATCAATTTTTTCACCCATACCAATGTATCTAATAGGTATTTTTAAATCCTGACTTATTGCAAAGATTATACCACCTTTTGATGTGCTATCAAGCTTAGTTAAAACTATACCACTTACACCTAATGCGTTGTTGAATTCTTTTGCTTGAACAAGGGCATTCTGCCCAATTGTAGAATCAAGCACAAGCAATACTTCATTGGGATAATTGCCCAATTTGCCAATAGCACGTTTTATCTTTTTTACTTCTTCCATCAGATGCTTTTGTGTATGAAGCCTACCTGCTGTGTCAACCAAAACTACATCATAATTTTTTGCAATGGCTTTATGAACACCATCGTAGGCCACCGCTGCTGGATCTGTTTTTGGTAATGGCGCAAGGATATCGCTAGAAGTTTTTTTAGCCCACTCCTGAAGTTGCTCAATCGCAGCTGCCCTAAATGTATCAGCTGCTACAAGCAAAACACTTTTGCCACGCTCTTGGTAAAGGCTTGCAAGTTTTCCTATTGTAGTGGTTTTGCCTGAGCCATTTATCCCAACAACCAAAAATACAAAAGGAGAACCTTTTATATAAAGTGGTTTTTCTACACTTTCAAGCACACTTAAGAGTATTTTTCTTATAACAAGCTCAGCATCCCTAATTGTTTTAACCGAACTACCCATGTTTTTGTTTATCTCTTCAATGATTTTTTGCGTAACCTCAACACCAAAATCCGAAGTAATAAGCAACTCTTCAAGCTGTTCAAGGTAGGTATCCGTTATAGGTTTATCCTTTGGCGTCTCTTTTTCATCACCAAAACCCGATTTTATCTTTTTAAAAATGTCAAAAATACTCATTTTTTCCTCTTTACAAATTTTTCCATTATAGATTGCCTTTTGCCAAGCATCCATGTTTGAGAAAAAATCTCACGCTCCTTTTCCATAGCTTCATCATTTGTTTTTCCGGTAGATTGATTAACAAGTGATTTGATAGATTTGATTAAATTCAAATCTTCCTGCGCAAAAGTTTTACAAAATTTAAAAGTTTCCTCAAAAATAACTTCTTTGTCAAAATAATTATTTATAAGGCCAATATTTAGAGCCTCTTGAGCATATATAGGTTTTGCGCTAAGCAAAAGTTCCAAAGATTTACTTTTGCCAATAAGATTTACAAGCCTATATGTGCCCCCCCACCCCGTTGTCACACCCATTTGGATTTCCTTAAATTGTATAAAACTATCGCTTTCTAAAAATCTTATGTCAAATGCCATAATAAACTCAGCGCCACCACCAACTGCACTGCCGTTTATGCAAGCAATCGTAGGTATCTGCAAATTTTCTATTTCATTTAATAGATTGTGCATTGCATAGGACATATTTTGAGCTTTTTCTTGAGAATCAAGTGTAGCAAAATAATCAATATCGCCCCCAGAGCAAAAAACATTGCCGGTAGACTTTACAAGCAGTGCCCTAATGTCAGTATTTTTAATATTTAAAATAATTTCATATATCTCATTCATAAATTCCAAGTTTATAGCGTTTCTTTTTTGATAGCGATTTAGCGTTAAAATACCAATGTTATCGACATTTTCAAATACGGTATATCTCATAGGTTAAATTCTTGCTTATAAACAGTTTTTTCTGTAATTATAGCATCTATTAGATGGTATGGCGTCACATCAAAAGCAAAGTAAAGCGCTTTTGCTCCTTTTGGTGCTAACTCGATACCGTTACAATGCAGTATCTCGCTATCGTCTCTTATTTCTATTTCAACATCACTTAGATCGTTGGCACCCCTATCAATCGTTGATTCTGGCGCTGCAACAAAAAACTTTACATTATGAGCTTTTGCAAGACGCGCTAAGCAGTATGTGCCTATTTTATTAGCCACATCGCCATTTTTTGCAATCCTATCAGCGCCTACTATTACACAATCAACTAAATTTTTTTGCATCAAAATACCACACGCACTGTCTGTTACAATTTTATAATCAATTTTTTCGTTAAATAACTCAAAAGCTGTTATACGACTGCCTTGAAAATACGGTCTTGTCTCATCAACATAAATTTCTTTTACAAGATTTTTGGTTGCTAAAAATTTTATAATCCCAAGCGCCGTACCAATACCACCTGTTGCAAAACTACCCGTATTGCAATGTGTCAATATTCGCATAGGTTCATTAAACAGTGAAAGAGCATTTTGAGCCATTTGATTGTCTGCTTCCTTTTGATTCTCGTATATAAAAAATGCGTTTGCCCTAACCTTTTTAATTATTTTTTCAACGGGTAAAAATGCATTTTGTTTAACAACTTCAATTTGGCTATCAAGGGCCCATTTTAAGTTTATAGCCGTTGGTCTTGTGGAAAGTAAATTTAAGTACGCAATCCTTGATAATTCATTAAGTTGTTCATAATCTTGAGCATCTTTTATAGCTATATAGTAACCAAAAGCCGCTATAATACCGATTAGTGGAGCTCCCCTAACTGCCATATCCTTTATAGCACTACACACATCATCAAGGTTGTTTAACTTAATTTTTTTTATGTTTGGCAAAAATCTTTGATCAATGATGTAAAACTCGTCTTCATCGTTAAATACAAATGGTCTATAACCACCCATTTTCTCTATACCACCTTATAGTTTTATACATACCGTTAAACAAATTATATTTTGCTTTAAAATCAAAATCACAATAAAACTTATTGCTTTTGCAGACCCACAAATGGGCATTAATTTCGTTTATTTTGTCAAAAAAAATACCGCTTTTTTTAAAGCCAAAAAAAATTGAACCCAAAATTATATCTGGAATTGTTACGGTTTTTATACTTTGTGCCAAATGATAAGCAATAATATTTGCAATTTCAAAAAAATCATAATGAGCATCTTCACATACTGTGTATATCTTTGGTCCACTCAAGTGACGATGTAGTGCTGCATCAATAGCATCAACTAAATCATCAACATATATAAAGCTTAATCTCATATGCTTAATAGCAAAAAAAATCCCGGTTTTTTTTGCTAATTTAATCAATTTATACACTTCTTGTTCATTTGGTCCATAAATTACAGGTGGTCTTAAAATTATTAAGTTATACATATGGGAGTTTTTTAGCAACTCTAACTCACCGAGTCTTTTTGTATAACCATAATAAGAAACAGGCTCGCGTTTTTCTAACGGACCCAAAGCTGCAAGCGAGCTTATATATATTATTTTTTTAATATTATGTTTTGCCGCTAGAATGCTTAAATTTCTAGCACCTAAAACATTTGTTGTATAAAAAGCTTTTTTTGACCCTCTAATTAAACCTGCTAGGTGCACCACTGTATCTACATTAACTATTGCTTTTTCTAAATCTTCTATATTAGTAATATCACCTTCAAAATAATTTATACCTTCTATCTTTCTTCGCGAAAAACCATATAGTCTATATTTAGAAGATAATCTAGCAATTAAATTTTTTCCTACAAAACCACTCGCACCTGTAACTAATATTTTCATTTAACCCAGTAAACCCTTGCTACTTTGTCGTTTTCTTTGTATTTAATATCTAAGTTACCTTTAAAAGCCCTTAAAATAGCTTTGCCAATAGCCACAGCTAAGTGTTCAAAAGTAGTATAAACATTCATTTCACTATCATTTACTTCCTCAATTTTTCCTATCCTTCTTAGGGGGTTGATATTTTCGCTTTCTTTTTCTTTATTTTTCATCAAATTTATTATTTCATCCTTTTTTGACTTAAGTATATTACTCTTTAAGTTCAAGATGCCACCATAGTAATTATCCTGAATCCTTCTGCACGCTGGGCATATATCTTCAAAATATTCGCCTTTTGGCTTTTGAGTTTTTTTCCATATACCATCGATAAAAACAAGCCCACAAACCTTACAAACAGTAGGTTCTTTGTATTTTTTGTTCTTCAGATAAAGCCTTTCGTTCCTTTGTGCATAAAGGTTTGTTTTCATAAAATCCTCCATTAAAACATTTCTTTTGAAAAATTTATCCTTTTTAGTAATTCCTGCAAAAAACTATCCATATCATCAATGTGGATTTTTAAAAAATTAAAAGATTCTAAATTATGCAAAGAGACTTTGCGGTAAGGCTTTATGCGACCAATAGATAGCCAATTAACAGCATAATCGGAAAAATTTACAATGGCAGAGAGTGTGCTCGCATCACTATCTGAAAACTCTTTACTATGATGTGAATAAATAGCTTCTACAATCAAATTATCAAAATTCCATGAATTCAATAACTCTTTTGCAACATCACAATGACTAAAACCAAAAAATTCCTTTTCTAATTCTATACTTAACAAATTATCGTTTGAGTTGATTTTTTCAATAACTGTTTCGTAATTTATTTTCTTACTCTTGTACATAACTGTTTTTCCAATATCGTGAAGTAAACCTGCTACATAGCTGATATTTTCATTAAACAAATTAAACTTAAAACTAATCGTTTGAGAAACAGTAGCAACACCAATCATATGTTCCCATAAAAGCTTATCAATAAAATCGTAGTCTTTAAATATAGACCTTGCGCTAATTGTTAAAACCAATCTTTTTACGCTATCTAAACCAATAATTGATATTGCGTGCATAAGATCTGTAACTTTGTTTTTTACACCATAGAATGGTGAGTTTGCTAGTCTTATTAGAGTTGCTGCAATATATGAATCATGTGAAACTATTTTTGATAAATTATATATACTTACATTTTCATCGTTTAAAAGTGTTAAAATCTCATTTGCAGCTTGAGGAAAGGCTTCCAAATGAACTTCCTCAATTATACCTTGTATAAAAAACCTTCTTTCTTCTTCTAACATCAATTTTTCTCCATAAACATTAAACTTATACTTGCAAATTATACACAATTCAATTATAATTTACAATTAGAATATGAAAAAATTTGGAATTGTTCTAATTTTACTATTGAGTTTTTCTATAGTATCTTGCCAGAGTATGCAATCTGGTGTTAGCCAAAGCAATACAAGCAAAACAGCTCAGATATACTACGAAATGGCAAAAAATATAATTATCAATAAGGATTATTCAAGATTACCAGAAGCTTTTTCTTATCTTGATAAAGCAAAGAAAATTGAACCTTCAAACCCAAACATTTACTTTATTTATGCGCTTGCCTATAGGTTAAAAAAGGATGATAATACTTCAAAACAATACTTAGAGAAAACTATCAATCTAGACAAAAATTATTATGACGCATACAATGAATTAGGTGTAATATACTATGATGAAGGCAAATATTCAGAAGCTAAAGAATTATTTGACAAACTCATTAATACATTAACTTATTCTAATATAGATGTTGCTTATTATAATAGAGCCATACTGTATATAAAACTAAACGAAATCCCAAAAGCAATAAACGACTTGCAAAGCGCAATATTGTACTCAGATTATAAAAACCCTCTATATTGGCATAAATTAATAGAAGTCTATTTCTATGAAAAAGATTATCAAAAAGCGCTTCTAGTTATTCAGGATATGGAAAGTCACTTAGGTCCATCAGACTACATTCATTATACAAAAGCACTGTGTTACTATTATTTAGGGTTGTTTGATCAAGCAAAAGATTCACTTTCAAAGATAGCAAACACTGATAATTATTATACTATCGAGAAAGATCTGCTTTTAAAGAAAATGCAACATTGAATTTATAGATTAAAAATTCTACTATTGCAATACCAAAAAGGTATAACATTACTACAAGTATGCTATTTGGCTGGGGTAGGTGTATTATTTTTGCAGCATCGCTTAAAAAAACTAATATTTGAAAATAAACTTTCACAACAAAATCAAATAAGAGAAAGAACGGCAACTTAATATAATATGGTAAAAATGTAAAAACTATGCCTAGAAATGATAGTGGCATAATTAAAAAACCAAAGTACGGATCTAATACAATATTTGAAACAAAACTAGTTGTAGAGACATACCCGAAATAGTGTAAAGAAAGCGGAATTGAAAATATACCCATAAATATGCTAAAAAAGAGAAAAGCATAAAATTTTTTTAATCTTAAACGAGAAATTACATTTGCAAAGTATATAGCAAAAAAAGTCATAACAAAAGATAAAATAAAAGAAATATCACTAAAAACTTCAAAGCCATAAAAAATAAAAAACACACAAGCCACAAAAAAGAGAATATTATAAGCATTTTTCTGCCACCCAAATATAATTGAGAAAACAAACAAAAGCATCATAATAAAAGACCTTACGGCTGGTATTTCAAGTCCACTAATATTAAAATATAATAGGCTAAATATTATACCGCCAAGCGAAGCTAGTATTTTAAGGTTATATCTACTATAAAATAACTTTATATTGGAAAAAAACTTAAAAAACAATAGATAAAATATGGCAAAAGCAAAACTCATGTGAACGCCAGAAACACTTAAGATATGTATGGTCTGCGTCTTTTTAAAATAATCTATGATGGGTGATATGCGTTTTGTATCACCAAAAACAGCAGCTTCTATTAACCTATCGTGCGGATCTTTAAGAAAGTAATAGTTTTCTCTAATAATTTTTCTCCTAAAGTTATCCAATATATTGCCTGTTGATAAACATTTTGCATAATAAGCAAAGCCGTAATAATAAATATTTTTGCTTTTTAAATAATCTTTAAAATCATCGTCTTTTAGACTATCAATGCTTTTTAGTTTAGCAAAAAACATATAGTATCCGCTATCATTAATTGTATATTTTTTAGGCACATACAAAAAGACTTTTTTTGAGCTATCGCTTCTTGCAATGACTCCTAAAAATCTGTTTTGCTCTTTTACTGATATTATATGAGCTTTAAACTCACTATCTTGCTCAAAATTTTGCGGGATTTTTTCTCTTTTATGAATTAGCAAAACTAAAAAAACAAGTATTAAAGGCAATAAAACGAGTTTTATTCTAAAGATAGCTAACGCAAAAACTGCAAAACTAAAAAACAATAATGGGCTTTTTTCTATAAAAAAATAAACGCTTAAAATCCCACACAGTATAAAAGCAAACGGATATCCATATAAAACTTTTAAAATTATTGATTTCATTTAATAATGATGCTTGCGTAACCTACGGTTTGCTCCCTTATACCATTAACATCAAAACTCGTCTTATGTTCTATTAATGTTGCTTCTTTAGCGCCTAATTTAAGACTTGCTATTAACGCAACATAGGCTATATTGGCACCACACATTGAAATATCGTTTTTGTTGATAATTTCGATGAATTCTTGTGGATTAAGCGAAAGAATTTTTTCTATAGCCAAACTATCTTTGTATAATGTAGTATTTTGATCTTCATAATGATTAAAGTCACTGCTAACAACAATCAAAGCATTCTTTTTATCCAAAGCTTTAGCCAATGCATTGCCTAACTCAGTTAAGTGCTCTAAATTAAATGTTCCCACAACAATAGACACAATACAAAAGTTTGATGGGTTTGTAAACTGTATAAATGGCAATTGCACCTCAATGCTGTGTTCTTTTAAGTGAGCAAGGTAATCTTTCTTAGTTATAGAATTATTTGTAATCTCATTTATAATTGACTCACACGGATCAACTTTGCCAAGTGGCGTTTCATATACACCATCAAATACGGCAATATACTCACCCAAACCTGTGTGGTTTGGACCTAAAATTACATAAATATCATACGGCTCAATAATACTATAGGCTTTTGCTGCTACATAACCACTATATACATAACCAGCATGAGGCACAATAATACATTTTGGCTTTTCTATTGGTTTATACCTAATTACGCTATTTAAATACTCATTGAGTTCTTTTTTATCAGCCGGATAAAAATATCCAGCAACTGTGGGCTTTCTATTCATTTTTAAAGTTTTTAAGCTCCTCTCTTAATTTTTCAATATCATCTTTTGTAGCAATCCCAATTTTAGAAAAAAACTCATTCAATGATTCAGAAACAATTTTTTCAATATCATCTTTCTTTTTTGTAACCTCAGAGCTTATATATTCACCTACATTTTTTTCTTTCAAAATATTTTTACCATCTTCAATTGCCTTCGATATCTTTTGATTAATATTATAAGCTAAACCTACACCAGCGTAAAATAAATCTCTAAGCATATTAAAACCTCCTTTTAAAGATACAAAGATTGCTCATAAATCGCATTTGGGTTAAATTTATCAAAATTTACTCCAGCTTGCGCATAAAGCTCTTTGCCTCCACCTTTTGCGCCAAATTTACTACAAATCTTTTTAATAATAGCATTCGCATTAAAATAATTTTTACAATTACCGCCTACCATGCATACAATATAAACCTTTTCTTCAAATTTTCCATACAAAACCACAACTACTTCTTTCACTGTATTTTTTATTGTATCACCATATTTTTTAAGTGTTTCAATGTCACCATCTAAAAAATCAATGTAAAAATTACAGTTATCAATCTTTTTTAACTTCGCTTGATCAAATTCAAACCTAAATGATTTTAGCGCTTCTTTTGAAGGTTGCTTTAGCTCAACAATTCTTTTTGGCAACTCATCGATATTAGTTGATAATTCTTTTAAAACTAAATTTAGAGTTTTTTCAAGTTTTATAACATAATCATAGGCTGACATACCTACTTTTGCCTCTATTCTCCTTACGCCTTTAGATAGTGATTCTTCTGAGATAATTTTAAAAAATCCTATCTCACCAGTATTTTTTACATGCGTACCACCGCATAACTCTTTGCTTACATCACCTATCTCAACAACGCGCACAAGTTCATCATACTTTTCGGTGAATATTGCAATGGCACCAGACTCAATAGCATCTTTAATTTTCATAACAGTAGTATTTACTGGATAGCATTCCTGTATCCACCCATTTATCATAATTTCTATATCTTTAATTTCCTCATCTGTAAGTTTTGCGTTGTGTGTAAAATCAAACCTCAGTCTATTTGGTTCTACCAAAGAACCTGCCTGCTTTACATGGTTTCCTAATTTTTTAATCAGCGCAGAATCAAGCAAATGTACTGCACTATGGTGACGTGCCGTATCTTTTCTACGCGCAGTATTAATGCTTAATATGTAAGTGTTATCTTTTACAAATTCCCCTTCGAGGATTCTGACTTTATGTACAAAATACTTATCTAAATGCTTAAAAACATCTTCAACAAAGGCTTTTGAGTTGTCTGAGTGTATATAACCGCTATCGGCAACTTGGCCACCACTATTTGCATAAAAAGGTGTTTTGTTAAACACAAAATATGCGTTTTCGCCTTCTTTAACACTATTAACACTTTTTAAATCCATGTCCAAAATAGCTAGTAGCAACCCTTGATCTTCAAATTTATCATACCCAACAAATTCCGTTTGCTTTAAATCTTTCAACGCTAAACCTAGAGTATCTTTTAAATCAATATTAATATTCACGCTTGATTTTGACCTTTGCCTTTGCATTTCTAAATGTTTATTAAAACCTTCAATATCAACAACAATATTTTGTTCTTTTGCTATATCTAGCGTTAAATCAATGGGAAAACCGTATGTATCATAAAGTTTGAACGCTTTTTGCCCATCTAAAGTGTTGTTTCCTTTATCAACAAGTTTATCAAATAAAGCGAGTCCTTCTTCCAATGTTGTTAAAAATTGCTCTTCTTCTTGCTTTATAGTGTTTTTAACAAATGCTTGATTTTGAATAATTTCCGGGTAGATATCACCTAATGATCGATTAACACTATCTACAAGCTTATATAAAAATGGGTCTTTTGCGCCTAATTTAGCTCCATAACGCATAGCCCTTCTTATAATTTTTCTTAATACATAACCTCTTCCTTCTTTATCTGGCAACACACCATCTGATATCAAAAAATCCATAGCCCTTAAATGATCTGCAATGACTCTTAGTGAAACATCTATGTTTTCGTTATATTTATAGTCAACTGAAAAATAATTACATATATCATTTATAATTGGCACAAAAAGGTCTGTATCAAAATTACTGTAAACACCCTCTAAAACTGCGCTTATTCTTTCAAGTCCCATACCTGTATCTATACTTGGTTTAGGAAGAGGTGTCAATTTACCATCAATAGATCTATTAAATTGCATAAAAACTAAATTCCAAATCTCCAAAAACCTATCACATTCACATTCAATTGAGCACTCAGGTCTTTTACAGCCTACATCTTTACCTTGATCTATATGAATTTCAGAGCATGGTCCGCATGGACCTGTATCGCCCATTGACCAAAAATTATCTTTCTCGCCCATCCTTACTATGCGAGAAGCATCTACACCTTCTTGTTTGTGCCATATATCAAAGGCCTCATTATCTTCTTTAAATATTGTTATCCAAAGTTTTTCTTTTGGTAAACCATAAACGTTTGTTACTAAATCCCATGCATAATGTATAGCTTCTTTTTTAAAGTAGTCTCCAAACGAAAAATTCCCCAGCATCTCAAAAAATGTATGGTGTCTTGCTGTGTAGCCAACATTTTCTAAATCATTGTGCTTACCACCTGCCCTTACGCATTTTTGCGAAGTGCATGCACGTTTGTAATCTCTTTTTTCATTACCTAAAAAAACATTTTTAAATTGCACCATGCCTGCGTTAGTAAATAACAATGTAGGGTCATCTTGTGGCACCAAAGAAGAGCTTTTTACCCTTTTGTGACCATTTCTTTCATAGTATCCCAAAAACGTTTCTCTTACAATTTTTGAGTTCATAATTTATCCTCGTATTTATAAATTAAATTTTTTACATCATTACTATCAAAACCTCTATTAACTAAAAACGCATATATTTTTGATTTCTTATCGCCTTTTATTTTTTGAATCTTTTTGAAAAAAACTTCTTCTATTTTATCATTTGAGAAGTCTAAACTATTTAATATATCTTCTTTAATGCCTTTGTTCTTTAAATTAAACAAAATTTTATACTTTCCATAGCCTTCATTTTGCTTTTTGTTTTTATAATCAATGGCATATTCTAAATCATTTATATAATTTAGCTCTTTTAGCCGGTTAATTATTGGTTCTGAATTAAAACCTTTTTTTTCGAGTCTTTCTTGTAGCTCTTTAGATGTGTATCGTTTTTTTGCTATTAGACTAAATGCGTAATCTAGCCCATCCACTTAATAAATGCCTTTAAATTTTAAAGATAAATCGTTTGGATTATTTGCAAACTCTAGTGCGCTGTCAAGACTAATTAACCCATTATTGTAAAGCTCCATTAACGAATAATCAAATGTGCGCATACCTTGTGTGCCTAAGATCAACGCTTTTGACAAATCAGAACTCTTTTGAGGATCTAAAATTGCATCTCTTACAAAATCGGTACCTATGAGTATCTCTGTAGCCACAACTCTGTCTTTTTCTTTTGATATGCTTTTAATTAATCTTTGTGAAATAATAGCTTGGATTACATTTGACAATTGATTTCTAACTTGCTTTTGGTCTTTATAATCAAATGTTGATACAATTCTATTTACAGTTTCTACAGCGTTTAATGTATGCAGTGTTGATAAAACCAAATGACCTGTTTCTGCTGCCTCAAGTGCTATTTTTATCGTTTCTGGATCACGCATTTCTCCTACCATAATGACATCTGGGTCTTCCCTTAAAGCACCCCTTAGTCCCCATGCAAAATCAATACAATCAAATTCAACCTGTCTTTGAACAACTATACTTTTTTTATCGTGGAAAATATACTCTATTGGATCTTCTATCGTAATAATATTTTTTGCCTTTTGTTCGTTGATCAAATCAATCATAGAAGCAAGTGTAGTGGATTTTCCACTGCCAGTTACGCCAGTTATTAAAACTAAACCTCTAGGTTTTAGCGCAATTTCTTCAACTACATCTGGTAAACCCAATTCTTTAAGTGTAGGAATTTTATAAGGTAAAAACCTAAATACACCAGCATAAACGCCACGTTGAAAAAACACATTAACTCTAAATCTACCAATACCTTCTACGCCAAACCCTATATCAATTTGTCTGTTTTTAATAAGCTTGTCCATTTGGTAGCTTGTTAACTCAAGTGAATCTAAAATAGCTTCAAAATCATTCGCCGAAATCGCATTAAAATTGCTTTCTTGAATATCGCCAGCTATCCTGTATTTTGGTTTTGTGCCAACCTTGAAGTGTATATCTGATGCTTTATGCTCTATAGCATCTTTCAAAATTTCTTTAATCTGTACCATCTGCTTTTTTTTGCGTATAACAATTCAATTTAGCTTTAATTTCATCAATGAGTGTTTTTAGTAACTCAGGATTATCTTTTAAAAAATCCCTTGCATTATCCCTACCTTGACCAAGACGTTGATTCTGGTAGGCGAACCAAGACCCGCTTTTTTCTATAATATCATGGTTTACAGCCAAATCAAGTGCATCGCCAATATAATCGATGCCTTTACCGTATATTATATCTACTTCAGCTTCTTTAAATGGCGGCGCGACTTTGTTTTTAACAATCTTTACTTTTGTACGATTACCTACAATGTCTTGACCTTGTTTTATATTATTGATTTTTCTGATATCAATTCTAACGGAAGCATAAAATTTCAGTGCGTTGCCGCCTGTTGTGGTTTCTGGGTTACCAAACATAACACCGATCTTGCTTCTAATTTGATTTAAAAAAATTATAGCAGTATTAGTTTTACTAATTGCACCCGTTAGCTTTCTTAGAGCCTGACTCATTAGCCTAGCTTGTAAGCCCATATGAGCATCACCCATATCTCCTTCTATTTCAGCTTGAGGCACTAAAGCTGCAACTGAGTCAAGCACAATAATATCCACAGCATTACTTCTAACAAGAGTATCTATAATTTCAAGTGCCTGTTCACCGGAATCTGGCTGACTAATAAGCAAATTATCTACATCTACACCTAAATTTTTTGCATATTCAATATCCAGTGCATGTTCTGCATCAACAAATGCTGCTATACCGCCTTCTTTTTGAGCATTGGCAACACAGTGTAAAGCAAGTGTAGTTTTACCGCTTGACTCTGGGCCGTAAATTTCTGTAACTCTACCTCTTGGTATACCACACACACCAATTGCATAATCTATAGATAACGAGCCCGTTGGTATAACATCTATCTTAACAGTTTCATGCTCACCTAATTTCATTAAGGAGCCTTTTCCAAAACGTTTTTCAATGCTTGATATAGCAACTTTTAGCGATTCTAGTCTTTTTTCATCCATATAATCTCCCCTTTTTTATTTTACTAAATTTATAAACAATTTTCAATTTATTTAAAAATCAAATACAATACAGTTTAGTTTCTTCTGATATTCAACTCATCTGAAAAATCAGCTTCTCTAAACTCAAATTCACCCCTTATGCCTTTTTTTCTCAATTCTTGATCATAGGCTTTCAGATCCTTTCTCATTACTTTTGCGCTAATTGTTTTAGGGAAAGCACTCATAAACTCTATTACCCTTGGCCTTTTATATGGTGCCATATGATCTCTTATAAATCTAAAAATATCTAAAGCCATCTCTTTTGATGCTATATAATCTGGTTTTAGCACTATAAAAGCTTTTGGAACAATTCTATCTTTTTCATCCACTGTTGGAATGACACCTACCTCCAACACTGCATGGTGCACCATAATCTCACTTTCTACTTCAAAAGGACTAATTCTATAATCAAGGCTTTTAAATACATCATCTGCTCTTCCAACAAAATAAAAGTAGCCATCTTCGTCAACCGAAGCAACATCGCCTGTTAAGTAATAACCACCTTTAAAAATCATTGCGTTTCTTTCGTGATCACCAAGTGCTGTTAGCAGTCCAAGAGGCTTTATAGGATAAATTTTAACTGCCAACTGACCATCCTGCCTTGGTTGCACCGGATCAAGCAACTCATTTAATGGCAAAAGCTCATATCCGGGTGCCACTTTGCCCATAGAACCTTCTTTTATTGGCTCACCTATAAAGTTTCCTATCATAGCTGTGCTTTCTGTTTGACCATAACCTTCCCTTAAATCAAGGTTTAATTTTTCTTTTACCTTTTTTATAATTTCTGGGTTCAACGGCTCACCTGCACTTACAAGTTGAGTTAATGAAAAGTTGTACTGGCTTAGGTCTTCAATTAAAAACAACTTCCACACGCTCAAAGGTGCGCAAAGTGTTGTAACTTTGTATTTTTCTATAACTGATAAAACTTTTTTTGCATTAAACTGTTTGTATCGATATGTAAAAATTGTACTTTGAGCATTCCATGGTGCATAAAAACTACTCCATGCATGTTTTGCCCAACCAGGCGCGCTAATATTATAATGCACATCACCTTTTTTGCATCCAATCCAATAGGTAGTTGTAAGATGACCAACTGGGTAGTGGTGCGAATGCATAACTAACTTTGGCTTTGCAGTGGTCCCAGAAGTAAAAAAAGAATACGCTTCATCAGTAGAATATGTTATAAATGTGGGCACATATTCATCTTTGTACTTATCTACCTCGCTATAGTTAATCCAAAGAGGCACTTTTTCTTCCTCTTCTCCTAATATAGCATTTAGAGGGTCTCCAACATTAACGCGCGCTACTAAATCAAATAACGCTTCTTTAGCTTTCATTACCTTGTCTACATACTCGCTATTAACAAACAAAAATTTGATATTTGCAGATTTTATACGATCCGCTATATCTTCTGGTGGCAACATTGTAGCAGCGGGAATTATTACACCACCTGACTTCATCAAACCAAGTAAAATTTCATACAAATACACAGAGTTTTCCATCATTATCATAGCTCTGTCGCCTTTTTGTAAGCCCAAATCTTTAAAAAAGTTTGCTGCCTGGTTTGACCTTCTTCGCATTTCATCAAATGTTACTTTTTTTTCTAACCCATTCTCATCTGCACAAATTAAAGCCAAATCATTGTTATCCTTTGCAATATAATCAAAATAATCTAGAGCCCAATTAAATTTTACTAAATGTGGCCATTTAAATTCCTTTTTGCAGGTTTCATAGTCTGGCCCGCTAAGGACAAAATCCCTTAACCTTAAAAATTCAGACAATTCTTCTTTCATAAAACCTCCTACTTAATTAGTGTATATTTAGTGGTAGTATATATAAAAAGTAAAATATGTCAATAAAAAACTATTTTTTTAAATAAGAGTAAATTTTAGCCACTAGAGGGCTTGAATACATCTGAAGACGCATTTTAAACCAATTAATATCAGATTTCCAAACTCTAAATCGTTTGATTTCGAGTACATCCTCACCTAATACATTGGCACCAATTTTTGTTGTAAATAAATACTTAAACCCTGCTTCTTTTGCTGCCTTAATACTTACTTCATCATATGCGCCAAAAGGCCATGCAAACGAGTAGGTTTTTCTTCTAATTTCTGTTTCAAGTTCGCCTTTTGCAAGCTTCAATTCCCTTAAAACCCTTGAATATCTTTCATTTTCAGTTTCAAAAACGCCGATTTTACCGTGTTCTTTTTTATAACGATCTACAATCTGCATCAATTCTTCAGCATAGTTTTCTTTTTTAAAAAATTCTAAGTAACCATTATCCAAAACATGCTTATGAAGTATATCATTTAATTCTTTGTCTGGAATAAATTGGTTGTAAGCATACTCAGGTTTTTTATCAAATTCGAGCGTCCCATAACGCTTATCGCCTGCGACATCTCCAAAAAAAGAAAGCTTTTCTTTTGGCCTATTAAAGCCTATAATTTTATCGCTTGCATACACTTTTTGGTGCATTTTAGAATGCGGCAAAACCTTTATTATGCCACTTTTGTCCATAAAACGCACTTCACTCCAGCATAATTTGCTTTCTTGTTTATGTCTAAAACCATCAACTAGCACAAATTGAGCTTCACATTTGGGCAATTTTTCCATTGTAATTTTGCCAGAGTAAACATCGTCTAAGTTAAAACCTAAAGATTCTTCTTCTTCAACATTCCATGTGACTAAAAAAAGCAATGCTTTAAACCCATATTTTTTAAGCAAAGGGTAAGCCCATACCCATGTATCTAAATAGCCATCATCAAAAGTAATAACAACAGCTTTTTGCCAATCTTTTTTGCCTTCTATCATATATTGAGCCAACTCTTCATCGTCAATACTAACATAGCCTTCTTGTTTCAGATACTTAAGTTGAGCCTCAAAAACTTCAGGACTAATAGATAATACATCGTTATCATAGTTTATATGGTGATATAATAAAACTGGCACACTAACCATTTTTTTCCTCCAGCAAGCTTTTTACTCCCAAAAAAACCTCTTGCGGTTTAATATCCCTCATACACTTAAAGTGGCCTAATTTACAAACATCGCCTCCGTGCAAATGGCATGGCCTGCATTCAAGCTGTTTTTCTATTATAACAGATTTTGTTCTTGGGTAAAACCCAAATTCTTTTACAGTTGGACCAAAAATTGCCACTATCGGCACATTGCACGCACTTGCAATGTGCATTAAACCCGAATCGTTTGTAATAAAGATATCGCATAAACCTATTTTTTCAACAAGCTGACTCAGTGTTAAACTACCAACATAATTCGATACTCTATAAGGTAGATTATCAAAATCCTTTGCAAGCGATACTTCATCCTTTGAGCCAAAAATCAAAAAAGAAGGATGGTTAAACTCTTTATCTAGTAGCTCCATCAGTTTAATAAAGTTTGGTGTTTCCCACATCTTGTTTTTCCAAGCAGCAAATGGCGCTATAGCGATTGTTAAACCATCATTTTTCTCTTTTTTGCATATAAGCTTTGGGAAACCATCCTTTTTACCTATTAAACCTAAATAGTCCTCAATAATGTCTTTTTGTTTTTTATCTTTTACTAAATTAAAAGGAAAACGTGATTTATACAGCACTTTTAATCTGTAAAGCCTATGTTTTGGTGCTCTGTAAACTTTGCCATTGAGTCTTAAAGTCAAAATTAAAGTGCGTAAATTAACCTGTAAGTCATATATTGCATCAAATTTTATGTGTTTTATACTGTTTATTTGCTTATACTCTACGACTTTATCAACGAAAGGTACATTGTAAAACAGATCAATAAAATTTTTCTTTGTAACATAAAAAATCTTACTCTGAGGGTAATTTTTTTTTAATTCAATAATAAAAGCAGTTGTAAGAACAATATCGCCTAAAGAGCTTAAGCGAATTATGCAAAAATTCATTATAAAAACTCAATAGCTGTTTTAAAAACTTCTTGTGGTGTAATGCGCATCATACATTCAAAGTGAGACTTTTTGCAAGAATTACCACCATGAGAGCCACAGGGTCTGCACTTTAAATCTTTTATCTCAAAAATTGCATTTTTTTCGCTTAGGGGATAAAAACCAAACTCTGGCAAAGTAGGACCGTAAATCTCGATTGTTGGTATATTGTATGCAGATGCAATATGGACGGGCGCAGAATCGTTTGATATTAATAAATTTGATTTTGAAATTACGGCAAATAATTCCTTTAAGTTTGTTTTACCCATAAGATTTACAATGTTTTTTTTGTTGCTCTTTATGTACTCACCAACATTAATGTCTTTTTGGGTGCCAATTAATAGCACCAAATAACCATTTTGCTCAAGCATGATAGCTAACTCTTTGAAGTACTCTTTGGGCCATCTTTTAGTATACCAAGCAGAAAGTGGGTTTATAACGATGATTTTTTTATCATTATCGTTTACAGAGAAAGCTTCCAATACACCATTTATTAGTTTTTCATCTTCTTTTGAAAAAAACAAATTAATCTTTCTAACAAGCTCTTTTTCTTCAAAACCCAAAAGCTTGAGTAATGCGAGGTTTTTGTCTATTTGGTGTGGATAATTTTCTATATTAATTGTATTTGTATACAAATACTTTAAAGAAACACTCGAAGGTGCTATGCGTAATTTAGCCCCGCTAAAATAACTCATAAGTGCAGTCCTTGCGCTTGGATGGTTTGTGACTACTATATCGAAGTTAAAATTTTTTAAAAGTTTAATTTTTCTTATCATGCTAAATAAATCGTTTTCCAAACCATGTTTATCATAGAGAATAATTTCATCTATGCTTAAGTTTAGCGTAAAAACCTCTTTATTCTGCGGTGTTGTAAGAACAACTATATGTGCATCTTTTTTATACTTATTTCTTAAAGAATCAACAATTGGTACGCTTAAAATAGCATCACCTAAGAATGCTGTTTGAATAAACAAGATTTTTTTCATTTAGTACAATTATCCCCTATTATGCATGTTTGATTTTCATTAAAGAAATTATAATTACTATTTTGTGAATTTACAGAAAAATACCTTTCAATATTTTCTTCGCCTACGATAAATTTTTTTTGATCTTTTAAATTTATAAAAAGCACAGGCACCTCATCAATGCCAATATTATTTAAAAAGTTTTTGTAATCTTGCGCATCGTATAAATTAACATTTATACGTGAAGTCTTTAAATAGGCAATAGTCTTTTCGCAGTGAGGACAGGTTTTTGAGTAAAACAAGTCATAACCTTGCTTTAGAGGCGATAAGTTTGGCATAATAAAGAATCCTATAAAAAAGACACTAAAAAAACCAAAAATTGCAAAAAGCATTGAGTAATGTTTTGCTAATAATCGCCATACTACACTAATTAAAAAAATCAAAAATATTGAAAAACAAAAATAACAAATAACTTTAAGAGAAAAAATTTGAAAAGACAAAAGCAAGCCTTCAGTTGACAATGCAGCTATCAAAACCGCATCAATAAGATAATCTTTCAAACTTAATTTCGACAATTCAAGCAATATAAGAATCAAAAAAACGACAACACCTATCAATATTAATACAAACTCACCATATTTTACATAGCTTGCAACAAGCTTGCATGTGTATGCCTCACATAAACTTTTATGAAAAAAAGTTAAAACTAACTCTATAAAAGAAAGTGCAAAACCCAATAGGTAAATAGCAATCCTCTTCACAGTGACAAAGTATACATTAAGAGTTTTTAATTTTCAATAATTCTTGAAAATATTATTTTTTTGTGGTATTTATAAATTAGTATGGAAGGTTTATCAATAAAAGGCAGAAATTATTTAGGATATGAAATACAGATAGATAGCAATAGCACGGATGACCAAATAATTGATTTTTTACAAAACCGTGTAATAAAAAATTATGATTTATTTAAAAATTCTATATTAACAATTAAATTAAATAATCAAAGAAACACTAATGCTATAATTAATTATCTCAAAAGCCACAATTTGTATATAAGTGCTATTTTTGTTAACAGTGAAAAAATTGAAAATAACATCGATGTACCTTTATTGAATGAAGTAATAAAACACCCAAACTCAGTGGTATTTAAAGGTAATTTACGCAGTGGCCAAACTCTTGAATCTGATGATAATTTAATTATTTTGGGTAATGTAAATAGAGATGCCTATATTTACGCAAAAAAAAATATACTAGTGTTGGGTACATTAGAGGGTATACCACACGCAGGTTTTCAAAGTAACAAAGATGCGTTTGTCTTCGCATTTGAACTTAACAGTCCTCAGATACGTATATCTGATTTACTAGCCAAAGCACCTGATAAAATCAAAAATGGTTACAAAAAAGAACCAGAAGTTGCATTTGTTGAAAATTCTCAAATTATTGTACTAGATTATAAAGAATGGTTAAATTACAAAATGGAGTGACTAAATGGGGAAAGTAATTACAATTACATCTGGGAAAGGTGGCGTGGGGAAATCTACCACCAGTGCTAACATTGCGCTTGGCCTTGCGCTTGCAGGTAAAAAGTGTGTTGCAATTGACCTTGATATTGGCCTTAGAAACCTCGATATGATCTTGGGCTTAGAAAACAGAATTGTTTATGATGTGGTAAATGTTATAGAAAATGCAGCTAAAATTAATCAAGCTCTTATTAGGGATAAAAGAACAGAAAATCTATACCTTATAGCTGCAGCCCAAACAAGAGACAAGTCTGCTGTGAAACCTGAGCAAGTTGTTAAGCTAACTCAAGAGTTAAAAGAAGAATTTGATTTTATTATTTTAGACTCGCCCGCTGGCATAGAAGGTGGGTTTAAAAATGCTATGGTGCCAGCAGATGAAGTATTTATTGTAACAACTCCAGAGATTTCGTCCATTAGAGATGCAGATAGGGTGGTTGGGATACTTGAGGCTAATGAGAAAAAAAATATAAAACTAATTATAAACAGAATAAACCCGCTGTTGGTTAAAAATGGCGACATGTTGAATACAGATGATGTTTTACAGATTCTAAGTATACCACTTATTGGCATTATACCAGAAGATAAAAATATCATTAGTTATACAAATATGGGTGAACCTTCAGTGCTGCACAAAGATAGTCCATCTGGCAAAGCCTACTTTAATGTAGTGAGAAGAATTTTAGGCGATAATGTAGAATTTAACGAAATAAAAGAAGACAAAAAAGGCTTCTTTCAAACGATTTTTAGCTTTTTTAGGGATTAAAATATGGGATTGTTAGATTTTTTCACAAAAAGACGAGAATCAGCCAATGTTGCAAAAGATAGACTGCAAATAATTTTAGCACATGAAAGGCAGCTGAACAGTGCCCCATTTGTAGAAGATTTAAGGAAAGACTTAATAGCTGTAATATCAAAATATGTCAAAATTGACCCCTCTCGTATAGATGTTAAGCTAGAACGGGATAATCATCTTGAGATATTAGAAATAAATATACCATTGCGCTAAATTGTCACAAAAATTGTTTGGCAAAATTAACAGCGTCGTCTTTTGTTTTAATCTTTTGAAGAAAAACATTTTTCTTTAGTAGCTTAAGCACCGTAGCAAGTTTTTTATTTTCAATACCTAACTCAATTAATTCGTCTGCTTTTAAGATTTGTGGGACTTTTAAGAAATTTGCATACCTTTCAAAGTAAAAGCATGTCATATCTTTGAGAAAATCTATGAATATCTCTCTGTTTACCATTCTAATTTTTCCTTTAGCTAAAGTATCTGCCAAAGCAAAAATTAAAAGGTCGACACCATTAATACTAAATTTATCAAAAAAATCGTACAACAACTCATCAGTTAAAGCATTGTTTTTCCAATTTAAAAAAAGTCTAGCAGGTTCTATGTGGTTTAAAATTAAAAATGTTGCAATCTGCGTAATCTTTCTTTGAAAGTTAAATTTTTTGGCATATTTTTGGAAAATTTCTGCACTATAAATCTCGTGATTTTTAAATGAAATTTCATCACCAACAACTTGTTTTACAAAAGGTTTTGAGCAATCATGAAATAGAGCAGCTAATTTCAAAGCGATAATTATGTGCTTTCTATTTGCTTTATAATAACCATAATAATGTTCAAAACATTCTTCGCCTACTATTCTTTTCATCCTTAAAATCGACCACTCAACAAAATTGTATACGCTTAAAGAGTGTGATTTTACATCATAGAGATGGCTTGAGCTTTGCATGCAGCCATTTTCATAGGATAATTCTTTGAAAAGCTCATCAAGCAAGCCAATTCTATCCATTAACAATATATAACTATAGGTATCGTTTATTATAAAAAATTTTTCTAATTCTTGTGTTATTCTATCACTTGCAACACCGTTAATTAGATAAACAAGATTTTTAGCTTTTTCTAAAGTGTTTTTTTCTATATCAAACTTTAATTGGGCAGCGATACGAAACAATCTTATTAGTCGAATAGGATCTTCGTCAAAAATATAACTATTCGAATATTTAACAATTCGATTTTGAAGATCATCGATACCTTTTGTAGGATCTATAATGCTTTTAGTATCCAAATCTAAAGCAATTGCATTGATGGTAAAATCCCTTCTTTTTAGTTCTGACTCTAAATTATTGGGCTCAAACTGTGATAAGTCAATTGTGTAATCGTCAAAAACATACCTAAAAACTTTTATTTTTTTTTCAAATAATATATATTTTTTATCGGTTATTTGAGAAAAAGTTGCAACTATATTATCAATTTTATCGCTAATCAAAAAATCAAAATCTGCTGGCTTTTTGTTCAAAAGTATATCTCTTACAGCACCGCCAACTAAATATAGCTTTACTTTATAGTTATTACATAAAATTTTTAATTGCTTTATATGAGGATATGTTTCAATATCGAAATTCATAAAGTTACATTTAGTATATACTTAAATTTATCAAAAATAAAGTCTGGAGTAATTTTTTTTAAAATTGATGCATCTTTATAACCAAAACTCACCCATCCCATCTTAATATTTGAAGCTTTCGAGGCAAAATAATCATTTTCGCTATCACCTATAAAAATTGAATTTGATGGGTTAATTTTATATCTTTCAATTAAACTTAAAATAGGCTGGGGGTGCGGTTTTTTATTTTTAAAACTATCACCACCTACTATTTCTTCAAAAAAATCAGCGATACCAATCTCTAATAAAAGCTTTTTTGAAAAAGCTTCAAGCTTATTGCTTACAACAAATAACTTATAGTGTTTTTTTAAAGTCAGCAATGTAGTTTTGACACCATCATAAATATAACTATCCTCGCACACATGGTCGTAGTAATAGGACAAGAAAATATTTAAAAATTGATTATAATAATTAAGACAATCAATCGATTCCAAATAATCTCTAATTAAGCTGTGTATCCCATTACCAACCAAAGATAAAATATATTCTTTGCTTAAAACTTTTAATTTAAGATTTAAAGCAGTGTAAACCACTGCTTTTTCTAGATCTTTCTTTGAATCAACAAGCGTTCCATCTAAATCAAAAAATATAGCATTATTCATTAAATTTTTTAAATACTAAAACAGCGTTTGCGCCACCAAAGCCAAAGGAATTTGACATAACAGCATTTACTTGCTTTTCAATGGGCACGTTTGGAACATAAAACAAGTCACATTCTGGATCTGGGTGCTCTAGGTTTATAGTTGGTGGTACAATTGAATTTTCGATTACCATAACACTAAAAACTGCTTCAACGCCACCCGCTGCGCCAAGCAAATGCCCCGTCATTGATTTAGTCGAGCTAACAGCCAGTTTATACGCATGTTCTTTAAATACAGTTTTAATGCTAAGTGTTTCTATCTTATCATTAAAGTATGTAGATGTGCCGTGAGCATTTATATAATCTATGTCGCACGGATTTAATCCAGCATCATTCAAAGCCATTTGCATAGCATAAATTGCACCTTTGCCTTCTGGATCTGGCGCTGTTATATGATAGCCATCATCACTCATACCAAAACCCACAAGCTCTGCTATAATGTTAGCATTGCGTTTTTTTGCAAACTCATACTCTTCTAAAACTAATATGCCTGCTCCTTCTCCAACTATAAAACCGTCCCTTTCTAAATCAAATGGTCTAGATGCTTTTTGCGGCTCATCATTTCTGCTCGAGAGCGCTTTCATGTTTTGGAAACCTGCTATTGCAAGGGGCGTAATCGTTGATTCGCAACCACCAGCAACCATAACATCTGCATCACCATACATTATGTTTCGAGCTGCAAACCCAATTGCGTGCGTTGCAGATGCACATGCTGTAACTGTGGCATAATTTGGGCCTTTTAGTCTATACTTTATAGCAATATTGCCTCCAGCCATATTTATTACGGCTGTGGGTATAAAAAAAGGCGATACACCCTTGTAGCCACGTTGCAGCAAAGCTTGTTCGTACTTTTCTATTGTTCCAAGCCCTCCAATGCCAGAACCCACACTAACACCACACCTAAATAAATCGAGTTTTTCCAAATCTAAACCAGCATGTTCTATAGCTTCTTGAGCAGCCGCTAAAGCATACAAACTAAATAAATCGTACTTTTTAACTTCTTTTTTTTCCACATAGTTTTCTGGCTCAAAACCTTTAACTTCTGCAGCAATTTGAACTTCAAAGCCAGAAGCATCAAACTTTGTAATTTTATCAATACCACTTACACCATTTATAGCATTTTTATAACTTTCTTTAGCAGAAAGGCCTATGGGTGATATCATCCCATAGCCTGTTACAACTACCCTCTTCCTCATAATTATTTATTTATGTGGCTTTCTACGTAGCTTATTGCGTCCTGTACGGTTAAAATTTTTTCTGCGTCTGAATCCGGTATTTCTATACCAAATTTTTCTTCCATAGCCATAACTAATTCAACAGTATCCAAAGAATCTGCTCCGAGATCCTCAATAAATTTTGCCTCTGGCTTAATCTCTTCTTCTTCAACCCCAAGTTGCTCTTTAATGATTTCTTTTACCTGATCTGCAATAGATGACATTTATTTACTCCTCCTTGTACAATATTTTTATATACTAAGCCCACCGTTTATACCTATCGTCTCACCTGTAATATAGCCTGCCTCTTCGCTTAATAAAAATGCAACCAAGTTAGCTACATCTTGGCTACTACCCAGCCTCTTAAGTGCAATTTTATCTGTTAAAAACTTCTTTTGGATTATGTTAAGACCATCAGTCATATCGGTTTCAATAAAACCTGGTGCCACTGCATTTACCCTAATGTTTCTTGAACCCAACTCTTTGGCTAAACTCTTTGTAAAACCTATAATACCAGCTTTTGAAGCAGCATAGTTTGATTGGCCTGCATTGCCAAAAAGGCCTACGATTGAGCTAATATTTACTATCACACCAAACCTTTGCTTCAACATGTATTTTGCAGCAACCTTAGAGCAATTAAAAGTACCGTATAGGTTTAATCTTACTACCTTATCAAACTCTTCCTCTTTCATTTTTATTATTAAATTATCAGACACAATACCTGCGTTGTTAACGAGATAATCAATCTTTTTATATTTATCAATGATTTCTTCAAAAGCTTTCTCAACTTCAGCAAAATTAGATACATCAAATTTCTTTATCTCACTTTTACCTTGTTTTTTTTTAATTAATTCACTAACAGCTATCGCTTTTTCTTCACTTGAGTGGTAATTTATAATGACACTCAAGCCTTTTTTTGCAAGCTCTATTGCTATAGAAGCCCCAATACCTTTTGAAGCTCCAGTAATAACTACAACATCACCCTTGTAACCCATAAACTTCCCTAAATGTATTATAACTTTTTAAATCAAAAATTCCACTAATATTTACATTTTTAACATTTCTTTTTAGCATAGACGACAAAGTATCTTTTGGGCCACATTCCACTATAGATTTTATATTGTACTCTAAAGCTTTGTTTACATTATCCACCCATCTTACAGGATTTGCTATTTGCTTAAGCAGTGATTGCTTTATTTGATTAGGTGTTTTGATAATGCTTGAATTTACATTTTCAATTACAATTTTCTCTACAGGTTTTATTGTAATACGATCTAAAACCTTTTCCATTTTTTCTATAACAGGTTCCATTAATTTGCAATGAAAAGGCGCTGACACATCAAGCATAATCGTCTTACCTAAATTTTTTTCTTTTATAACTGACTGCAACCTTTCGACACCTTTTTTATATCCAGAAACTATAATCTGAGTAGGCGAATTATAGTTTGCAACATCGCAGTAAAACTCACTATCTTTAGAAACTTCCTTACATAAATTTTCTATTTCTTTTATATTATTGCCCATTACAGCCATCATTGCGCCAATACCCACACTTACCGCTTCCTGCATGAATTTACCTCGATTGTAAACAGCAAATACCGCATCTTCTAGACAAATAGAGTTAGCTGCAACAAGACTTGAGTATTGTCCTAAAGAATGACCTGCACTTATCTCAAATTCAAAACCTAATTCTTTTTTTATGAGCTCATATACGGCAATTGAAGATGTCAGTATTGCTGGTTGAGCATTTTGAGTCAATAAAAGCTCTTCAGATGGACCATTAAACATCAAGTTACTCAAAGCAAATGACAAGGATTCATCTGCTTTTTTTACTATATTCTTAACAATATCAAAATTATCGTAAAGGTCTTTAATCATTCCAACAAACTGTGAACCTTGACCTGTAAAAATCAAAAAGTTCATTTTAGTCTCCGAGTTTGTTTAAATTGTCAAGAGTAGCTTTGGCCTGTTGTATTATATCACTTATAATTTCTTTTACAGGTTTAATTTCCTTAACTAAACCAGAAATCTGACCAGCCATAACACTCCCATTTTCAACGTCTCCATCTACTACAGCAAGTCGTAGTTTACCAGAACCCAATTTTTCAATTTCTTCTATTGATGCTTCTTGTTTTTCCAACTTTTCAAACTCTCTTGCAAGTTTATTTCTTATAATTCTAACAGGGTGACCTGTTGATAATCCAGTAACAACAGTATCGCGATCTTTTGCTTTAATTATCATTTGTTTATAGTTTTCAGAAGCCTGACACTCAACAGATGCTATAAACCTAGTACCAATTTGAACACCTTTTGCACCAAGTGACAATGCAGCCAAGAAACCTCTTCCATCTGCTATGCCACCTGCTGCTATTACAGGTATTTTAACAGCATCTACAACTTGAGGCACAAGTGCCATTGTTGTAAGCTCACCTATATGTCCACCAGACTCCATACCTTCTGCGACTACTGCTACAGCGCCTATAGATTCCATACGTTTTGCCAATGCTACAGCCCCGACTACTGGTATTACTTTTATATTTGCCTCTGCAAAACCTTGCATGTATTTGCCAGGGTTTCCAGCACCCGTTGTGACAACTTTTACTTTGTGTTTTATAACTAACCTAACAATCTCTTCAACAAAAGGCGAAAGTAGCATTATATTTACACCAAACGGCTTGCTTGTCATCTCTTTTGCAAGTAAAATCTGATTTTCCAACCACTCTGGCGTGGCGTGCCCTGCTGCAATAATACCAAGTGCACCAGCCTCACTTACACTTGAAGCAAGTTTTGCATCAGAAACCCAAGCCATACCACCTTGAAATATAGGATATTCTATGCCAAGTATATCGCAAATTTCTGTCTTAAACACTAATTCCTCCTACCAAACAATTACGCAAGCACCCCATGTTAAACTTGCGCCAAAACTATTGAGCAAAATTTTGTCATTCTTTTTAATTTTCCCCTGCAAATAAGCCAAATCAAGAGCAAGAGGTATTGAAGCAGCTGCAGTATTTCCATGAATATCTAGTGCAATTTGCACTTTATCCATAGGTAAATGTAATCTTTTTGCTACACCTTCTATAATCCTAATATTGGCTTGATGACTCACCATTAAGTCTATATCATTAAAGCTTAAATTACTTCTGTTTAAAGCTTCTTCTGAAACAGCTGCAATACTTTGAACTGCCATTTTAAATGTTTGATTACCAAGCATTTTTATATATATATCATGGTTATCTATTGCTTCTTTTGAACAAGGCGATAAACTGCCACCTGCTGGTATTTGCATAAGATCTGTATAATCACCATCCGAATGCAACACTATATCATATATACCGCTTTCATCATTACTTGGTTGCAACAATACAGCCGCAGCACCATCACCAAAAATTACACATGTGCCTCTATCTGTCCAATCGACAAACTTACTTAATACTTCAGCACCTATGACAAGCACATTTTTTGCAGTATTTGATCGTATATACGAATCCCCTACACTCAAAGCATACAAAAAACCACTACAAGCAGCATTTATATCAAAACAAAAGGCATTTTTTGCCTTAAGTTGCGATTGTACAAATAGCGCCGTAGCTGGCAAAATTTTATCTGGCGTGACTGTGGCAACTATTATAACATCAATCTCATCTGGATTAATGATGCCTTCAATAGCCTTTTTTGCTGCCATATATGCTAAATAACTTGTGGGCTTATCAGATATATGTCGCTCTTTGATACCTGTGCGTTGTGTAATCCACTCATCTGATGTATCAACAATTTTTTCCAAATCTACATTTGTCATAATTTTTTCTGGCAAATAAGAACCAATTGAAACAATTTTAGATCGCATTCTCCACCTCTTTTCCAATATATTTTAGCGCAGAACACTTTTTAATCGCCTCTTCAATTTTTAGATTTACATCAAGGCTTGCAAATTTTGCTGCTTTCAAAATAGCGTTTTTTATAGCATATGCTTTACTCCTGCCATGACTAATTATGCAAGCACCATTTACACCCAAAAGAGGCGCGCCCCCAAATTCTGCGTAATCTGTTTTCTTTTTTAGCATTCTAAATGCAGGCTTAGATAGCAAATAACCAATTTTATATATCAAGCTTTTAGAAATCTGAGCTCTTAAAAATTCACCTATTATATTGGGCACGGATTCAGATGTTTTTAAAATTATATTACCAACAAAACCATCGCATACAGCAACATCCACTTTATCTGAAAATATCTCATTACCTTCAATGTTCCCATAAAAGTTAAGAGTGGAGGATTTTATTAAATCATAGGCTTTAAGCACAAGACTATTCCCCTTGCCGGGTTCTGAGCCATTGCTAATTAAACCTACTTTCGGTTTTTGTACACCAAGCATATTCTTAATATAAACAGAACCCATAATACTAAACTCAAGTAAATGAATTGGTTTGCAATCTACATTTGCTCCCGCATCTAAAAGCAAAACACTACTATTTACTGTTGGCAAAAGAGCACCTATCGCTGGCCTTGAAATGCCCTTAAGCTTACCCAGCACCACCATAGCAATAGCCATAACAGCTCCAGAGTTACCCGCGCTAATAAAAGCATCTGCTTTTTTATTTTTTACAAGCTCCATTCCAATATGCATAGATGAATTTCTTTTTCTAATAGCTACACTGGGTTTATCAAACATAGTAATCATATTAGGGGCATCCTCTATTGTAATCTTCTGTGCTGTGTTTGAACTAAAATCTTTTGCAATAGCTTCTATGTTTTTTTCTATTTCACCTTTTTTACCTACAAGCACTATATCTAAATCAAACTCTTTGGCAGCTAAAAATGCCCCTAATACTACTTCTTTGGGGGCATGATCGCCGCCAAAAGCATCTACCGCTATTGGCTTCATTCTTCAATTTTTAGTATTTCCTTATCGTTGTAATAACCACAAGATGGGCAAACGGCATGAGGCAACTTTACAGCACCGCATCTTGGACATTTTGATATAGCTGGCATACTAGCTTTTTTATGCGTTGCTCTTTTAGCGGCTCTTGAGTGACAAGATTTTCTTTTTGGTTGGGCCATTTTTAAAACTCCTTTTATGTTAATTTATAGTATTTCTAAGGCACTAAAAAAATAAGGTATTTCAAAATCAGTAGATTCTTTAGAATCTGATCCATGAACAGCATTTTCTTCTATATTTTTTGCATAAAGTGCCCTTATTGTGCCTGGTTTTGCATTTGAAGGGTCAGTTGCACCCATAAGTTCTCTATAATCTGCAATAGCGTTTTCTTTTTCTAACACCATAACAATAATGCTACCGCTTGACATAAATGTAGTCAATGAATCGTAAAAAGGCCTATCTTTATGCACAATATAAAAACCTTCAGCCTGTTTTTTTGTGAGCTTAATCTTTTTCATAGCTTTAATTTCAAAGCCGTTTTCTTCTAAGATTGCTATAATTTTACCGCTATAACCAGCTTTTACAGCATCGGGTTTAATGATTGACAGTGTCTTTTCCAGCATTTTTCGATTCTCCTTTATTTGCCTGTATTTTAGAATTTGTTGGTTTTGAATTATCTTTGTAATCTGTAACATACCATCCTGAACCCTTTAACTCAAAAGAGGTATGAGAAATAAGTTTTTTTAAAGAGTTAAGTGCGCCACACATTGGGCATAAATCTGGAGTCTTATCGCCTATTTTTTGCATAAGCTCTATAGTTTTGCCACATACAGAACACCTATACTCATAAATTGGCATTTTGACTCACCCCTTCTACCTTCGAATTAAAAACTTGTTCTTCTATATTTAGTTCAAGTGTTTTTATATGTGATTTTTCACCACTTAAAATTTTAATATCAGACTTTCTTATATTAAAAAAAGAAGAGATTAGCATAATTACAGCCTCGTTAGCTGCGCCTTCTATTGCAGGCTTTGAAACTTTAACTTTCAAATACCCTCCTGTAAACCCACAGATTGAATCTTGTTTTGCATTTGCAATTACTTTCAAACGAACTTTCATAAAAAAGCCAAGTGACAAACTATCATAATTTTTTTTATCAGTCAATACAATACTTGCATAATTTTAGTAAACACCCTCTTTTTTTAATACAGCACCAAAAGTTTTTACTATAATGATAATATCAAGCCACAATGACCAATTAGTAACATACCAAATATCCATTTTCACACGAAAATCGTAAGTAGTATCGTTGCGACCACTTACTTGCCACAGTCCTGTAAGTCCAGGGTTAATCATATAGTAAAATTTGGCATACTCTCTATAATACTTCTCAACTTCTTCTTTTACAACAGGTCTTGGGCCTACAAAAGACATTTCATTTTTTATAATATTTATAATCTGAGGCAGCTCATCTAGTGAAGTTTTTCTCAAAAAATTGCCTACTTTAGTAACCCGCGGGTCATTTTTGAGTTTAAAGTACTGATTCCATTCTTGCCTTAATTCTTCATTGCTATCAAGTAGATTTTTTAAACGTTCTTGAGCATCTTCATACATACTTCTAAATTTATATATTTTGATTTTTGTGCCATTTTTACCTATGCGCTCATGTTTGAAAAATACTGGTCCTTTTGATGTAAATTTTATAGCGGCACTTATAAATATTAGAGCTATTAAAAAAAACGGCATTGCAAGCACCACTAAAACCAAATCAAATAACCTTTTTAGAAATTTATTTATTAGTGATTCTAGGTTGTTTTTAGTCTGTATAAAAAGCAACTTTTGCGAAAAATAAAAATTTACTTTTGTATTAAAGATAGACAAACCTTCAAAATCGGGTATCAATATGACATTTTTAAAGATTGTCTGCAAAGTAGTTAAATCTATTTTTATATTACAGGATGTAATAACAAAAACAGTATCTATATTGTTTGATTTAGCCTCTTGCGATAACTCTATAAAAGATCTTATAACTTTTTGTTCATTTAGCGTTTTGAGTGAAGATTTGTTATCGAAAAAAGCTAGTGTCTTATAGCCTAAATAAAACTGATTATCAAGCGATTTGCTAAAATCTAGAGCCTGCTCGCAAACACCGCAAATAATAACTTTTTTTTGCCAAAGTTTAAGAATATACAAAATTTTTTTAGAAAAAAAATGCAAAAGTGGAAATAACAGTAACCCATAAAACCAAAATAAAAATATTAAAAGCCTTGAAAATAGCAAGCTAGATTTAGTAATAGATACTAAAGATAGAATAATAATAACAATTATAGTTAAAGAATTAAAAATCTTCTTTAAATCTTCCCAAACATCGTATCGCTTTGTATAAACGCCCTCGTAATAAAACAAAAAAAATACTATAAAAAAAACAAAAAAATACTCGTAGTAATAAGAAAAGTGCTTTTTGTACTGCACAATATTAAAAATATTTAAAAAAATTCGTGTTTGATGAGCAAGGTATAAGCTTAACACAAAAGATATAAAGTCAAAAAAAACAATAATTAAAAAAGAAATATATTCTTTAGTTTTGCTTCTCATAATGATTTTCTAAAAAATCACACAGTGCGCTTTTCCAATCTCTAATTTCTACATTTAAACTATCGCAAATTGATTTATTTGACATAGCACTAAAAAATGGCCTATTAGCTTTTAAATTAAAAACCTGCCTATCAACGGGGTATACAAACTTTTCAATTTTTAATTTAGACAACACAAAAGTAGCCCATTCAAATCTTGAACAAAAACCACTGTTTACTAGATGATAAAGACCATTTAAACCTTTATCCAGTGAGAGACTTGTTAAATAAGCAATATCGTAGGCACTACTTGGTATAGAAAATTCATTGTATGCTACTTTTAGTATTTCACTATTTTTACACCAATTGATAAGTTTTGAGATAAAATTATTTTTTCCATTGCCATAAACCCAACTTGTGCGAAAAATCAAGTAATTGCAACCAGATTCTGCCACTAAGCGCTCACCTAAAAGTTTTGACTTTCCATATTCATTTAAAGGATTTGTATTATCATTTTCATTATAAAGACCAATTTTTGTTCCATCAAATACATAATCTGTGCTAAAATGCACCAAAAAACTACCAAATTGCTTAGAAAGAAAAGCCATCTGACCTACAGACAAAGCATTAATTTTGAAACCTTCAACAAAATCAACCTCGCACTCATCTACCAGATTATAAGCAGCTGCATTGATAACAATTTTTGGCTTATATGCAGCAAAAACATCTTTTAATTGCAGGTAATTGGTTATATCACACTGTTTTTTATTAAAAACCACAAATGCTTTATCTTTGTTGCTGAATTGCGCTTGTAAAGCTTTTGCTAATTGCCCATCGCTACCAAAAATTACTATCACTGGTAAGCCTCAAAATCAATAAATTTTTTAAGGAGTTTATCTTTATCTGAAACAATAGGGTCTTTAATCCGCCAATTAATATCAAGCGTTTTATCATTCCATACTACACCGTCTTCGCAACTTACACAATACTCACATGAGGCTTTGTAATGGACTATTGCATTCTCGCTTAACACCACAAAACCATGCAAAAAACCATCTGGCACATACAATATATGCTGATTAACATCGTTTAGCAAAAAGGAAAGCCATTTACCAAATGTGTTAGAGTTTGCCCTTACATCAACTATTACATCTAGTATCTCTCCTCTTACACACCTTACCAGTTTTGATTGAGATTTTGGTTTTCTTTGTAGGTGCAAACCCCTTAAAACACCTCTTTTTGAAAAAGAAAAATTATCCTGATTAAAATCCTCTTTTATTCCTGCCTCTAAAAATGAACTTTTTTTGTATGTTTCTAAAAAAAACCCTCTCTTGTCAAAAAAAACTTTTGGTTTTATCAAAAAAACACTATGTATCTCGCACTCTTCAAACTCAAACGGCACATCCCACCTCCATTTTAAGCAATCTTGTACGCAACAAACTTTATTACATCTTTGAGTAAAAATTCTGGCAGTAAAATTAAACTGTTTGAGTTAAACAAAAAAACCAATTGATCTATAATATAATTCAAACCTTCTTTTGAGGTTTTGCCAAAGCCTTTAGTAATCCATTTTTGCGATTTATAAAACTTCCCTACTGCTAGATAGCGCTTAAATTCTTCTTGTAAAGAGTAATTATGCGAATGGTAAACGCATGCTTTGCTATCATAATACACAGCATACCCAGCTATCAAAACCTTTGCTGCCATATACACATCTTCGCCAAAATCCAACTTAGGAAAACCACCTAAGCCCTGTATAATATCTTTTTTATAAGCAGAAAACGAATTAGAATTGAACGCTAATCTTACACCATAAGTGTTTTTAAGAAGAAGTGTTTTTCTTATAGAATAATTTGGGTAATTAAATAGTCTTAAATGTTTCGAAAAAGCGTTAGCGTTCTTGTGGGGTAATTGCCTTCCAAATGCTATTGCCACATCTTGTTGCTCAAAGTTTTTTACTAGCCTGCCAATTGCACCTTTACACAAGATCGCATCTTGAGTTAAAAATACAACCGTATTAAATTTTGCCAAACTTAGCCCGAAGTTTCTTGTCAAACCATGATTAAACTCTTCTTGCTTAATTACATACACATTGTCTGTAAATGCTTTCGCAATTTTTTGCGTGCTGTCCTTAGATGAGCTATCTAAAACAATAATATCTTTTATATTCTCTTGTTTTAATCTCAAAAGCAACGCTGCTATCGTACCTTGAGCATTTAGTGTTGGGATTACCACAGATACATCCATAGTGTTTCTTATAACCTATCGGTAGTTTTTTTTCAAGTAATTTTAGCAATTATATATGAAACTAAGATTAAAGTATTACACTTGACACAATTGAATTTGTATATTACAATTTCAAAAAAAAGCGGAGGTTTGTATGGCAAAAGTTACTGTAGATCAGTCAACATGTATTGGTTGCGAAGTATGTGTTGATACAGCACCAGATGTATTTGAAATGGTTGATGGAAAGGCACAAGTAAAAAACCCAGATGGTGCTTCTATTGATGTAATTAAAGAAGCAGCTGAGGCATGTCCAACTGAATCAATTAAAGTAGAAGAGTAAAAAAAAGGGGGAAATTCCCCCTTTTTTTATTTTATTATAAATGGGTTATTTATTTTTTCTTGTTTAATTGTGGTTTGTGGGCCATGGCCGGGATAAACTGTAGTGCTTTCATCGAGTGTCAATATTTTATTGATAGAGTTAATTATGGAGTCGAAGTTACCAGTTGGCAAATCGTAGCGCCCAATAGATTCAAAAAACAGCGTATCACCGCTAAATAATACAGCATTTTCTTTATTATATAAACAGATCGAGCCAATTGTATGGCCTGGCGTTTCAATAACAACAAATTTAATATCTTCAAGCGCTACTGTATCACCTTCTTTTAATAAAATATCCGCTTGTGGAGATTTTTTTGCATCAATCATAAACATAAGCGCATCCTTATAAGCGTTTTGAAGATAGTGGGCATCTTTATTTCCAATTGCGATAGGTATATTAAACATATTTTTTATATCAAGATTAGCACCTGTATGATCAAAATGGTAATGTGTATTTAATATTAATTTAGGTTTGAGACGTTTTTTTTCAATTATGCTTATTATTTTATCTGCATCACTTCCTGGGTCAATTACAATAGCCTGCTTTGAATCATGCACTATATAGCAGTTTGTTTGCAATACACCAACAACTACCCTTTCAATTTCCATAGATTTAATTATAACATACAAATAGTTGAATTTGAAATGTTAATTTTATATAATCTATCAACTTAACAAGTGGGAGGATAGATGAAATTAAGCGGGATTTTTGATAAAGCTATCGAGCAAAACATTGGTCCAAATGATGCTATTGAAATTCTAAAGCTTCCAGACGATGAGTTTTTAGAATTACTATATTTTTCAAACAAATTAAGAATACATTTTAAAGATAACAATATTAGCTTGTGCTCTATAATAAATGCAAAAAGTGGTAGATGCAGCGAAAACTGCGCATTTTGTGCCCAATCGGCACATTTTAACACTAATATAGATGTGTATGATTTTTTGCCTTCTAATACAATTGAGCAAAAAGCTAAAAAAATAGCAAGCTACCCAATAGAGCGCTTTAGTATAGTAACAAGTGGACTTAGTTTAAATAACCCAAAAGATTTTAAAAACTTAAAAGAGTCAATCAATAAAATCTCTAGACTTTCACTAATACCTGGTGTATCTGTAGGGTTACAAACAAAAAAACAGTTATTAGAATTGAAAGAAGCTGGTTTAAAAGAATTTCACCACAATCTTGAAACCTCAAGAGAATTTTTCCCAACAATCTGCACAACGCATAAGTACGAAGAAGATATAGAAACTATTAAGTTTGCTAAAGAATTGGGGTTTTATGTTTGTTCTGGCGGTATATTCGGCATTGGAGAATCTATTGAAGATAGGGTTAGTCTTGCATTTGAGCTAAAAAGCTTAAATGTTGACTCAATACCAATTAATTTTTTAATACCAATCAAAGGAACGCCATTAGAAAACAAAAAGCCATTAAAACCAATTGAGGCATTGAAAATCATTGCTATGTTTAGGTTTGTAATGCCCCAAAAAGACATCAGGGTATGCGGCGGTAGAGAGTTTGTTTTGAAGCAATTCCACCCGCTTGTGTTTTTTGCAGGTGCAAATGGTATTATGGTTAGTGATTATTTAACTCAAAAGGGAAGAAAAATTGAAGATGATATAGAGATGATTAGCGATTTAGGTTTAAAGATAAATCCTCAACACTTTTAGTTTCTATGATTACTTCTGGTAACGAGTTTAAAAAAACTTTACCATAGGGTTTCTTTAATACCCTATTGTCTGCTATCACAATAAAACCTGTATCATCTTTTGTTCTAATAAGCCTGCCAAAACCTTGTTTAAATTTTAACACAGCTTTATGTAAAGAGTAATTTAAAAAGGCATTTTGGCCTTTTTTTTCTAAAATCGCATATTTTGCTTTTTCTATAGGATGAGTTGGTACTTCAAAAGGCAACTTTGTCATTATTACACATGAAAGATTTTCACCTTTAATATCTATACCTTCCCAAAAACTATTCACACCAAAAAGAATCGTTTTGCTCTTAAAAAAAACCTTTTGCATATTGTAGTTATCATTGACTCCTTGCTTTAGCACTGTATATCCTAGTTTTTTTAAAGAATCAATTGTCTTATCGTATACTTCATTTAATGTCTTATATGAGGTAAAAAGCACTAAAGTACCTTTGTGAATTTGCTCTGCTACTGTTAAAATCAATGTAGATACATCATCTGCATAACCATCATTTTGAGGGTCGCGTATATTATTCACAATAATTAATTTTGCTTGAGATTTATAGTCAAATTCAGTTTTAAATGTCTTTTCAAAAGCTTTATCTATACCTAAAACACCTTTTATAAAACTGAAATCACTATTAATTGAAAGCGTTGCGGATGTAAAAACAACACTATCTAGTTTTGGATAGAGATTTTTCTTTAATAAGTCTGCAAAATTTAGGTTTGTAATATTAAACAAAACAATATCTTTAAATTTTTCAAGCCAATAAACAGCTTCTTCATAGTTTTGACTTAAAAATGACTCCAGTATTTTTAAATTTAAGTTAAACTTATCAATAAGGGCTTTGAAATCAACGCCTAGTTCTATATCTACCTTGTCTTTGTAATTGACAAAATCAAAAACAAGTTGCTTTTGTAAATCCAAAACTCTAACCAAAAAATCTTTTGCATACTTTTCATCATATGTAGTGCTGTAATCAATAATATTTGCAAGATTGATCAACTCATTTTTTAGTTTATCCATAGTCTGCGTAGTTTTGGTTATTAGCTCAAACAACTTTAACTTGCCAATAACGCTAAAAAAATTTCTAATCAAATTGAGTTGGTCGTAAAAATTAAATGATAAAGTTGCAAAGCTCGTTAAGTTTTTTTCAATATTATGCGCTTCATCAAAAATCAGCACATCAATCGCATCAAAAATCTCTCCAACCTCAAATAAATCACTAAAAACTAAATGGTGATTTGTAACAACAATATCTGCATCTTTAAGCCTTGACCTTGCATTAAAGAAAAAGCAATTTCTATACTGGGGGCAAAAACGCCCCATGCACGAATCTTTATCGGATTTAATTTGCTCAAATATGTCCTCTTGCCAAAAATCAAACTCGTTTGTACCATGTTCTAGGTTTGCCAAAAAAGCTTTTGGATCTTCTATATTGCTAAAAATACTAGAAGCATATGCATAAAATTTCCTTTTGCAAGCATAGTTTTGTCTTCCAAGCGCAATATCAAACACAATATCTTCAAAAATTCCTTTAATTACTGGTATATCCTTTAAGATGAGCTGCTTTTGGAGATTAATCGTGCTTGTTGCTATGACTATTTTTTTCTTAAAATTCTTTGCAAACAAACTACATGCAACCAAATATGCAAAACTCTTTCCAATGCCTGTTGGCGCTTCAATTAAACCTATCTGACCATTTATCATTAAATTATAAATATCTTTTGACATTTCAATCTGTGATTGCCTTTTTTCGTAGTTTTCTACTCTTGAGCTTAATGCTTCAAAAACCTCATCTATGTCCATAAAACTAATCTAGATTAAAATAATTTTTATGTCAATAGTAATGCTTGAAAGTAAACTAAAAAGTGATAATATTGTAAAAAAAAAGGGGGTATGATGTCAAAGTTAATTTTAGTAAGGCATGGTCAATCAATCTGGAATGATAGAAATTTATTTACAGGGTGGGTAGATATACCACTTAGTCAAAAAGGTATTTTTGAAGCGCTAAACGCGGGTGAAAAACTATCAAAATTTAATATTGATATAGTATATACTTCAAAGCTAGCAAGGGCTATTCAAACGGCTTTAATCATTTTATCTAAAATTGATACCCAAAAAACACCTATTATATTTCACGCCAAAGGAAAAATGAAAAAATGGTCAAATTACGCAAACAATATAGAGCCCATACCAATAATCCAAAAAAAAGCATTGAATGAGCGCTACTACGGTACACTTCAAGGCTTAAACAAAAAGGAAGTAGGGATAAAATATGGCGAGCAACAACTTAAACTTTGGCGCAGAAGCTTTGATGTAGCGCCTCCTTCAGGTGAGTCATTAAAAGATAATTTAGAACGCACTTTGCCTTTTTTTGAAAAAAGAATCATCCCAGATCTTGACAATAACAAAAATGTACTTATCGTAGCACACGGCAATAGCCTAAGGGCTATAACAAAATACATCGAAAATTTAGACGAACAGCAAATAATAAAAGTTGAAATCCCAACGGGAACACCTATTGTGTATAATTACAAAAATAAAATTTTTAAAGATAAGGTTATATTATGATTGAAAAATTAAAAGAATCAGCAAAAATAAACAAAATTGATATTATAGAAACGCAAAGTCTAGATTTTCTTGAAACATACAAACTAGATATAATTAAAGACTATGATTGTAAAAATGATATTGGTTTTGTAAAAGCTTTATGCGTAAGCGCAGATAGTGCCCAAACAATAATTGATATTGACAAAAAAGAAAAATTAGACGCTATTATGAAAATTCAAGATCTTTACATAATTTTTCATATTTCAGATATAAAAGAAAATCTAATAGAAGCCTACAAGTTTGCAAAACAAAAAAAAGAAAGTGCTTACTATATCTTTATATCTCAAGAAAGCAAAACAGCAGATATAGAAAAAACTCTCGTAAGCGGTGTTCAAGGACCCAAAAAAGTCGTTTTTGTATGCATAAAATAATTGATTATTCAGGCGATGTAGCTTTACATATCACATCAAAAAATATTGAATCACTTATAAAAGAAGCTATTTACGGTATGTTGGATTATCTTGTAGATGAAAACAAAAACCTAAAGATAGAAACAAAAAAAACACTAAACTACCTTATAGAAGGTAATATTGAAGATGGGATTGTTGATGCTTTAAATTTTTTTTTAAAGACTTTCTACATTGAAAAGCTCATACCATACAGAATTTATATCAAGAAAACAAACAGCGGCGGGTTTAATATAAAAGCTTTTATGAGTGAATTTCGCGGGAATTTAAAAAATTATATCAAAGCAGCCACATACTGTGAAAATAAAATAATACAAAATAACGATACATTAGCTTTTACGGTGGTTTTTGATGTTTGAAATTCAAAAAGTAACCGATTTTTTATATAAAATAAAAACTAGCACAATTGATATTGAGATTTATGCAAATGAATCAATTTTTAAAAAATTACAAGAAGATGAAACATTAAAACAAGCATTTTCTATTACACAAATGCCAGGCATAAAAAAAATTATGCTAATGAGTGACGCACACCAAGGTTATGGTTTTCCTATTGGTAGTGTAGCAGCTTTTGACTACGAAGAAGGTGTAATTTCACCAGGTGGTGTAGGATATGATATAAACTGCGGTGTTAGGGCAATTAGCATACATGCAGCATTAGATGAAATACAACGGCACGCTGAAACAATTTTATATGCACTTTACTCTCAAATACCCAAAGGGGCGGTAAGCGATAAAGCAATTTACTATTTAAACGATAAAAAAATTAGGCAAGTAACATTTGAAGGTGCACATTTTGCAATAAAAAATGGCTTTGGAGAAGACCACGACCTTCAAGCAATCGAAGATAATGGTCGTATCGAAATCGCCAAGGATTGCTTAACTAAAGATGCTCTTCAAAGAGGCAAAACGGAGCTTGGATCTTTAGGTAGCGGAAATCACTTTCTAGAAATTGATAAAGTTGAAGAAATTTTTGATGAACAAATTGCATCTGATTTTGGTATCTTTTTACATTACCCTGTATTACTGCTTCATTCAGGTTCAAGAGGGCTTGGACACCAAATTGCAATAGATTACCTTAGGTTATTTAAAGATAGTACTAATAGCAAAAAATTGTCATTCCCAAATAAAGAACTTACCAGCCTACCCTTTTTAGATGAACTAGCTCAAAGTTACTTTCAAGCAGCAAATCAAGCCGCCAATTACGCATTTGCAAACAGACAAATTTTAGGGTTTAGGGCTACAGAAATTATATTTAACTGCATCAAAAAACCCATAAATTACACATTGATTTATGATATAGTTCACAATATAGCCAAAATTGAACAACACAGTATAAACGGTAAAAACCAAAAACTAATTGTACACAGAAAGGGTGCTACAAGGGCATTTTATGCAAAACATCAATATTTAAAAAATTCGCGTTATTTTAATATAGGTCACCCCATTCTCATACCTGGCACAATGGGTAGTAGCTCATACATTTTAGTAGCTAGAGACTCAGACCAAACACTAAACAGTATATGCCACGGTGCAGGTAGGGTATTGGGTAGAAGACAAGCCATAAAAACTTTAAAAAATCAAGACTTAATTACACAATTGAAACAAAAAGGTATACTACTACTTGGCGAATCCAAAAAAAGCCTACTTGAAGAAGCACCATCTGCTTATAAAGATATCGATACAGTCATAGATATAGCTGAAAAGGCTAATCTTGCAAAAAAAGTGGCAAAATTAAAACCTTTTATGGTAATAAAAGGCTAACACCTCCCTTTTTATAAAAATAAAAAGTCACTAATTTACCAATTCTTCAAACTTTTTCTGTAAATTTCCCTTATGTTTTCAATTTTTACAGGTCTTGGACTACACACAAGCAGTCTTTGAACTTGCATGGCTGCTTGGGATAATTCTTCTATGTCTTTTTCGCTAAAACCTACAGCTTCTATACCAGAGGGGAAATCTATATCTTTCATTAACTCCACAACGGCTTGTTTAGCTAAATAAGCACCTTCTATATCAGACAAACCATCTGTGTTTTTGCCCATTAGCTTTGCAATTTTTTTTAGCTTTGCAGCGCTTGTTGGTATGATAAACTCTAGTGCTGCAGGAGCTGTAACACACACAGAGATACCATGTGGCAATTCGTGGTTTCTGCCAGCTAAAGGGTAAGCTAAAGAGTGAGGTATATGCACGCCTGCGTTACCAAATGCACCACCTAAATGGGCAGCCAAAAGCATATTGGTTCTTGCTTCTAAGTCGTATGGTTCATGGCAGGCCCTTCTTAGATACTTTGCGATAAGTTCAATGCTTTTTTCTACAAACAAATCTGATACGGGGTTTGCACCAATGTATACTGGCCTTTTATCGGGTGAGTCTGGCCTTTTTCTTGCATAATACGGCAGACTAGTATAGGCTTCTATGGAGTGAAGCAAAGCATCCATACCTGTAGAAGCAGTGTAGTAGCTAGATAGCGTTACGGTTAAAACTGGGTCAAGCAAAGCAAGGCTTGGCAGTAAGTATTGATGAGATATACCTACCTTTAGCTTTTCTTTTTCTAGATCCACTATAGCAACAGGTGTATTTTCACTGCCTGTGCCTGCTGTTGTGGGTATAGCTATAAGGGGTTTTAGAGGTCCTGGTATGGTTTTTCCAAGACCTGTTGGTGGTGCAACGTAGTCTTTAAAGTCTTGCGTTGGGTAGGTGGTATACAGGTTAAGCATTTTGGCTGTATCTATTGATGAGCCACCACCTACACCAATAAAGGCGTCATAAGTATTGCCTTTGATGGATTCAAGACCTTTCATAAAAGCAGTGTCTATTGGCTCAACAGGAGAAGAATCAAATACGTCAAATCCTACGCTTAAGTTTTTTAAACTGTCTTTTATTGTAGACAGTATGTCTGTGTTTTTGCTTATATTTTCATCCGTAACTATAAGTACTTTTTTTGCACCCATCCTTTTTGCTTCATAGCCTACTTCACTTGCAACACCTTCACCAAACTTTACCTGAACGTTTCTAACTGTAAAGACTGTATCGTTTGGAGAAACATATGTAAAGGGCATATTAACCTCCTATGTATTTTTTAGCAACAATATCGTACAAACCTGCATTTTTTAACAAATCAATAGGCACTAAAAAAGTAGCTGTAACTGTACCAGGCAGTCTTCCTATCTCAATTGCTCCCGTTATAGTGGCTCTATTTTTAACTTCTGGTACGGAAATATTCAGTACTTTAGAAGCCCTCTCTAAAGCATTATCAACTGCTTCATTGATATTTGCACCGCTGCCTACAAACGCTACTGGCAAAGATTCTTCAAGCTCACTAATACCCCAAATAGAAGCCAATTTTTTTATTGTTTCTTTTTCTTGACATGAAAAGGGTTTTGCTAGATATGGTAGATCTTCAATATTTGGCAAAATAATAGGACCTTCGATTGATACGTTTTTCAAAATATCTATCTGCAAAACCGTAATACCAGAAACATCCGTTGTGTGCCCTGCTATTTCTCCATCGCCCTGCATAGCGTGCATATCACCTAGGTATATACCAGCTCCTTCTACTTTAACAGGCGCTATAACAACGGTGTTTTCTCTGACTTTGTTTATATCCATATGGCCGTCTGTGCGCATGGATAGTTGATCTTTTTTGATTGCATACTCATGCGGTGCGTCAATTAAAAATTGTCCAAAATCACCCGCATTATGTGAGTCTGGCATCTTAATAGCAGGTGTTGTACCTAGCTGACCTAGAAATGGTTTTAGACGAGTACTTAAGCCTACAATATCTGCTTGAGCAAATACAACAATTGGGTTTTGTACTGATTTATCCGGTGTTTGCATGTAGTATTTTGCATTTTTGGCAACAATTTCTGCTGCTTGCTTGTTAAGCGTAATGCCTACCTTGTAATTTTCATCAAAGGCTATTGTGTAACCATTAGTAAAATCAAAAGGTACGATACTTTCACCGCACACCTTACATTTTATAGCATCCTTTCCTATGCCGTCTATTATAGTTTCTGGGTAAAGCGTACCACATTTTGGACACTTAGCTGCAACAAAAGGATCACCAAGAAACCTTCCCTCAATAACTTTTTCGTTTCCTGAGGAAGTTACAATTGAAGTAACTTTTATTGAATGAATTTTTATAACTACACTATCGCCTATTTTTGCATCTTCTACATAAACAGGTTTTGTTACTTCATGTCCTCCCCGAATTGCTGGTGTTATCATAGGTCCCCAGCAACCCGGTGCCGTATTTGCAACAATATAACCACCATTTTCTACAGGCCCAAGCATTTGGCCACTTGGGTCTAAGATTCCATTTGTAAATTCATTTACATAAACTACTTTAGACGCCATGCTATCTCCTTTTTATTCATAGTATTCTGGTGCCAACTTTATAGTCTTGAAAAATTCTGGATCATGCCCATACCAAATCTCAGCATTTTCTGCCTTTGCTAGCTCGCCTAGTGACTGTACGGAGTAGGCTGCATCTGCAAAGTTAAGTGCAAAACCAGAAGGTATATTTTTTTCAAAGTTGTCCTTTAAGTAGATTGAATCACCAGTTAAAATTACGCTTTTGTGCTTTTGAAGTCTTACTAAAACACTTTGGTGACCTGGCGTATGTCCCGGTGTAGGAATAATGAAAATTGCACCATTAAACATACTTCTAAAACCTACAATAGGCTCCCACTTGATATTTGGGTCTTTAATATCGTTTTTAATGTATGCTGCATCCATTAATGGGTCTGGGAAAAATGCATACCTTAGTTCATTAAGCTGGACTATTACCTTTGCATTGGGAAAGAATTTTGTGCTGCCTGCATGATCTAGGTGGAGGTGCGTTTGTATGATATAGGAAATATCTTCTGGCTTTATGCCAAGCTTAGAAAGCGCCACTACTGGTTGCTCTTCTTCTTTCATCACTGGATAATATACATTAATTACATCACCCCATGTACCTTTTGGGTCTTTTATACATCCTGGCGATATGCCTGTGTCAATGAGAATCTTAGTTCCATCAACATCGACTAAAAAATAAGGCACAGGAATATCAAATGGTTCACCAATGCCTGTAGCAAATAATAATTTTTCTTTAGTAGTTTTTAATATACCACTGCTAAATACATACAGTTTTGTACTCATATTGCACCTCCAGCAAGGTTTTGCACTTAAAAAATAAACCAATATTAACTTATTTCAAGTAAAAATAGTTTTTTTATAGCTTTTTTAAAAGCATTGACCTTTTAATACTTTTGGGTATGATATGAAAAAAGGAGTGACTATGGACTTTAAAGAACTCTGCAAGCAAACCGCACAAAAATTTCTTGATTTACAAAATAAAGAAGAAGAAATTGAAAAAATCGCAACAGTAATATTCGATACACTAAAAAATGGTAATAAACTACTGATTTTTGGAAACGGAGGATCTGCTGCTGATGCTCAACATATGGCAGCAGAACTTGTAGGACGCTTTTTAAAAGAAAGAAAAGCTTTAAGCGCTATTGCACTAACAACAGATACTTCTATACTAACAAGCATATCAAACGACTACAGTTTTAATGAAGTATTTGAGCGTCAAATAGAAGCGATCGGCAAAAACAAAGATATAGCCTTTGGCATATCAACAAGCGGTAACTCAGAGAACGTGTATTTAGGTTTAAAAAAAGCTAAACAATTAGGATTAACAACAATAGCCCTATTGGGAAAAAATGGCGGCAAAATTAAAGACATCGCAGAAATTAATTTGATAGTCAACTGCGATTATACACCTACAATACAAGAACTGCATATTTTTATCATTCATAATATTTGCAAAACGATAGAGGATTTATGGACAAAATAAAAACATTTTCACAAATACAAGAAATAGTAAATTCTCTAAAAGCTCAAAGCAAAAAAATAGTTTTTACAAACGGCTGTTTTGATATAGTTCATTCAGGTCATGTTGACTACTTAAAAAAAGCAAAACAGTTAGGAGATGTACTAATTGTTGGTTTAAACTCTGATAGCTCAGTAAAATCCATTAAAGGCAAACAAAGGCCAATAAACAATCAAAACGACAGGGCAGTTGTTTTAAGTGCATTTTATTTTGTTGACTATGTAGTTATTTTTGATCAAAGTACACCTTACGAACTAATAAATATGATTAAACCAGATATTTTGGTAAAAGGCTCAGACTGGCATAACAAAACTATAGTAGGTTCAGACATTGTAAGTGAAAATGGTGGCAAAGTAGTATTAATTGAGTATTTGGAAGGAAAATCAACCACAACAATTATAGAAAAAATCCTAAAAAATTATGGATATATTGAATAATTTTTTAGATTACCTAAAAGGTACTTATCAATCAAAGCAAACTATAAAATCGTACTTTTTGGATGTATCGCAATTTATCAGGCATACCAAAACATACAAAGTTAGTGAAAACGACATCAACGCTTACATTCTTTTTTTAAGCAAAGGCAAAAAAAGCTCTTCAACTATAAAACGCAAACTTTCAGCTTTAAGTGTATTTTATGACTATCTAAAAAAAAGCGGTATTTATAACTTCGACTTTAATTCAATTGTAAGACCAAAAACATCAAGACCTTTACCAAAATTTTTAGACATAGACGAAACAATCACGCTTATAGAAAATATCCAATCTTTAAGAGATAAATCGATTATGTTTTTATTATACACAAGTGCACTTAGAGTATCAGAATTGGTAAACCTAAACATAGAGGATATAAATTTTTCAAACAACACAATTTTTATTACAAGAAAAGGCAACAAACAAATGAGTGTGCCAGCAAGTCCAAAAGCCTTAATAACTCTAAAAGACTATTTAGGAGATAGGAAAAATGGACCTGTTTTTTTAAATAAATACAAACAACGTTTAACTACTCGCTCAATTGAAAATATTGTGAAAAAATATGCCAAAAATATACTACTAAAAGATATCTCACCACACACCTTAAGGCATTCCCGTGCTACACATCTTTTAAGCAATGGAATGGATCTAAGAATCCTGCAGCGCTTTTTGGGTCATTCATCTATACTTGCAACACAAGTCTACACACATTTATCGCTGCAGGATTTAGTTAAAGCCTATGATGCATTTCACCCTTTGAGTAAAAAATAATTATTTCTTAAAGCACAAGTACCAATCTATGCACTGATAGTTTTCGTTTAACCTCTGTTTTGCTCCATCAACAGTCAATGGTGCCCCAACAATGACTTTTTCTTCGTCGAATTCCCATACTTGCTTTGAGCTAACCCAATTTGCTGGTGTAGCTACTTTATCAGAATCTGTCTTTTGTAAAGCTTCCAATAGTCTAATAATTTCTTTAATATTTCTTCCGTTTGTTAAAGGATAGTAAAGAATTGCCCTTATAATACCGTTTGGGTCAATAAAAAATACTGCCCTTACAGTTGCAGAACCGCTTGCTTTTGGGTGCAACATGCCATATAAAGAGGCTACTTTGCCCATAGGGTCGCCTACAACCGCAAACTGTATCTTTTCGTTAGTTTTGTCTTCAATATTCATTATCCATGAAATGTGCGAATAAATAGAATCTACAGATAGCCCCAAAACTTCACAATTTCTTTTTTGGAACTCGCTGTAGGCTTTATTAAATGCGATAAATTCTGTAGTACAAACTGGTGTATAATCGGCTGGATGCGAGAAAAAAACAACCCATTTGCCTTTAAAATCGTCTGGAAAATTAATAGCACCTTTTGTGGTTTGAGCTTGAAATTCTGGCGCTTTTTCACCAATCAATGGTAGCCTAAACTCATCCATAACTTACCTCCTTAAAATGATTATCTTTTTTATAATTACATTTATATACCTAAAAAATTTATATGTCAAGTTAAAGTTATTTTAAACTTGACATTTTTAGTAATTAAGTTATCTTTTTAATAAAAACAAAAAGGAGGAAATGTAATGCTGGTTAAGGATTTTATGACAAAAAATGTTATAACTGCACATGTAGACGAAAAAGTGAGTGATGCTATTACCAAAATGAAAGAAAACAACATAAAACATTTACCGATAATTGATGGAGATAAAATTTTTGGGATTGTTTCTATTAAAGAGATAGAAGAATACTCGCCATCAAAAGCAACTTCACTTGATATATTTGAACTGCATTATCTACTATCTAAAATAACCCTAAGGGAAATTGCAAGGCGTGATGTTATAACAATAACACCAGATGTGCCTATTGAAGAAGCCGGTGCTATAATGTACAAAAATAGGATTGGGTCTTTGCCAGTTTTGGAAAATGGTAAACTAGTAGGCATAATATCAGATCGTGATATTTTTAAACTCCTTATTTCTATAACAGCCGCTCAATCAAAAGGTACAAGGATATACACACAAATCTTAGATACTGCAGGGACAATTGCAGAGATTGTAAATATTGTTAGCACGTTTAATACGAAAGTGCACGCTATTTTTACATGTTACGAAAATGCACCAGATGGAAAAAGAAATGTCGTAATACGAACAACCCAAATAGAAAATATAGATGACTTAGAAAAACAATTACAAAAAAAATATGATTTTGTTTTGATTCAAAAATTTTGATAGGTTGATGTAAGTCTTTCTAACAAAGCATAATCAGTTAAATCGGCTTTTATTGGTGTTACTGATGCATAGTTATTTTCAAGCGCCCAAAAGTCAGTATTTTTTGAATCATTGGTCTTAATTAAGTGTCCACCTATCCAAAAGTATGAGTTTTTTCTTGGATCTTGACGCCTTATTATGTTTTCTTGGTATATGCGCGATCCCTGTTTTGTAAACGCAATGCCTTTGATGTCTTCTATTTTTTTATTCGGCACATTAACATTTAGAATTGTGCTGTCTGGTAAATTTAAAGTATTTACCAAACCTATAAGTTTTTCTGTATAAAAAAAGGCACTTTTAAAGTGTTTTTGCTCCTCATCAAGGCATGCAAGACTAACAGCAAAGGATTTTATACCAAGCAACCTTGCTTCAAAGGCGGCTGCTACAGTCCCTGAGTATATTACATCTTCACCTAAATTTGCACCATCATTTACACCAGAGATTACTAAGTCTGGCAAATTATCTTTATATAAATACCTAATAGCCATTAAAACGCTGTCAGCTGGTGTGCCATCTATAGCAAAAACATTTTCTTCTACTTTTCTAAGTCTTAGTGGCCTGTGTAGTGTAAGGGAGTGACTTGAGCTGCTTCTGTTTCTGTCTGTAGTTACTACAAATACTTCATTATTGCTTTTTAGTAAATACTCTCTCAACCCTCTTATGCCTTCAGAAAAAAAACCATCGTCGTTTGTAAGTAATATTCTCATTAGCACCTCAACTATTTTATAAAGGCAATTTAATTTATTGTCAAGTTTTTCTATTAAATAAAAACTAGATATGGTATAATAATAGAGATGAAAAAAGTGCTGCTTATTTACAAAAAACTATCCACATATGGCGGTACAGAACGCTATATAGTTCACACTGCTTTAAAATTAATAAAAACAGGCTATAATGTAAAGATCCTTACCTCTGAAATAGAAAACATTAATTCCTCTGGTTTAGACATAAAAGTTATCAAAGTCCCACATTGGCCTAGTTGGTTAAAGCTGTTGAGTTTTGCTTTGTATAGCTGTATATATCAAAAAAAATACGCTAAAGTTGGTTATATTTCTTTTTGTTTTGGTAATAGCATAGGCTGTGATGTGCTAAGAGTAAGTGGAGGTACACATAAAGATTATGTAAAACAAGCATACCTGAGGCACACAAGTAAATTATCTTTACTGTATGCTAAAGTTAAGCGTAACATATCCTTATACCACTGGTTGCTATTGTATATTCAGAAAAAAGCATTTACACATAAAAATACAAAATACTTTATTGTGCCTTCTGTTTTGGTAAAAAAACAGCTTATAAACTCATACAACACTGATGAATCAAAAATTGTAGTTCAGTACAATAAAATTGATTTAAATCGTTTCAATACGAAAAATAAAAGTAAAAAATTCTTAAGTCTATTAAATTTGCCCGAAAATAAATTTTACTTTTTATACATATCAACAAATTTCTGGCTTAAAGGATTCTTTTATCTATTAGACGCGTTTAAAATGGCGTGTAATGACAAAGAATTTTTAAAAAATAGTCACTTAATAGCTATAGGTCAAAACAATATTAAAAAATTTAAAACAAAAGCAAGCAAACTGAAGATAGACGAAAAAGTGACCTTTTTAGGCAAAAGAAGTGATTTAGAAAACTTTTATAAATCAGCTGATTGTTTTGTTTACCCAAGTTTGTACGATAGTGCAGGCTTTGTAATAGAAGAAGCGCTTGCCTGTGGTCTACCTGTTATCTCAAGTAAGTTTGCAGGCTATAGCGAACTTGTAGTAAAAGCTAACGCTGGTGTTGTAATTGATCCAACTAATATTAATGAATTTTCAAAATCTCTACTGGATTTTTTTTATAAAAGCAAAGAAGAGTTATATAAGCTTTCTTGCAATGCATCTAGTTTTATGATAGAATTACAGAATACAAAAGATGAAGACATTTTTGATAGATTTAGATAAAACTCTTTATAAACCTCAAACGGGTATATTTGAAATAATAAACGCCAATATAGAAAAATTTATGATACAGCATTTAAACCTTCAAAAAAAATTTATAGAACACTTAAGGTTGCATTATGTTAAAACCTACGGTTCAACGCTTATGGGTTTAATGAAAAATTACAATATTGATCCATATATTTTTTTAGATTTTGCACATAGTGTAGATTTATCAGCTATTAAACCAAACATCGTTATAAAAGAAAAACTAAAAGCAATAAAAGGGAGAAAAATTATTTTTACTAGCGCACCAAAAAAACATGCTATAAATGTGCTTGAAAGATTAGAGATTTTAAACGAATTTGACTATATATTCGATATTATTGAAGCAGATTTTATTGCCAAACCAAATAAAGAGCCATATATAAAAGTAATACAAAAATTTCCATCGACACTATACACGATGATTGATGATATGGAACAAAACTTAATTACGGCAAAATCCTTTAACTTTAAAACAATACTCGTCAACAAAAGTAAGTCAGAGCAAGTGGATTTATGCGTAGAAAGCTTTGAAGAAATACCCTTAGAGGTTTTATAATAAACACAATACTTCCCTTATTACACTTGCTGCAACAATTGATGAAACGCCACTTATATCATACTGGGGCGATAACTCAACCACATCACACCCGACTATATTTAAAACACTTAATTTTTTCAGACAATCAATCAGTTCTTTGTATGTAATACCACCTGGCTCTGGTGTGCCTGTGCCAGGAAAAATAGAAGGGTCTAATACATCTAAATCTATAGTTAAATAAACAGGTCTATTGTTAATTTTATCCACATACTCTTGCATTTTATCAAAATTAAACAAACACAGGTTTTCTTTTCTGTATGGAAGATTGAAATCTGTACTATTTAAACTTCTAATCCCAAGTTGATAAATATTTTCAAACCCAATAATTTCAGCCACACGCCTAATGACACTTGCATGAGAAAGTTTTTCTGAACGGTATGAATCAATCAAATCACTGTGTGCATCCAAGTGCACAACTACAAGGTTTTCATATTTTTTACTGAATGTTTTAACTAAAGGAAAACTAATTAAATGTTCCCCACCAATTGATAAAAGTTTTTTTTTGTTTTTAATCAATTTAGAAGAAAATTTTTCTATTATATCTAAAACAAGCTCTTTATCCCCAAATGGCAAAGGCATATCGCCCATATCGCATATCTTTTTTTCTCTTAAATCCCTATCAAAATACGGTGAATAAGATTCTATTCCGTAAGAATTTTCCCTAATGGCACCTGGGGCAAATCGCGATCCCGGTCTAAAACTGGATGTGCCATCATATGGCACACCCACTAAAACTATATTTGCTTTTTCAAAACTTGAAGTAGCGCAGTAGTATTTCATTTCCACCACAACACAACACAGGCAAAGGCACAACCGTTTTTTTCTACAATGTGTTCGGCAGAAATACTTACAATTTTTTCTATTTCATAACCGCGCTTTTCCATGCCCCATTTTGCCATTTCGATAACCACTTTCTCTGCTTCGGCTTTTGAAATATCATAATCTTCGTATTCCATAATAAGGCCATTTTTTGTTTTATCTTTAGGTATAGCAGCGGCTACAGCAGCAGAGATCTTTTGACCTTCTTTGTTAGAAACAATAGATGCGTAAGCCACAGGTACAAGCGCACCAAGTGGTAGCTGAATATTTTCGTGATATTCGCAGTTTGGTGGTAAAATTGAGCTCATTTTGACAAGGTTGGTATTACCTATACCACTTTCAAGTAAAGCTATATCAAATGCGTTAAGCAATGTCAACCCTTCAGCATTTGAAGATGAAAGTTTATAAATATTTGGCGCAGTCAGAAAGATATTATTCATTGCTCTACCACCGAATTACATTGCGCTTTATAGGTAAAATGTTCTAAATCAAGCACACCACGCAATACCTCTTGCTCTTTAGTGTATAACGGCTTTAGCAAATTTTTGAGATACTCGTGTGCTTTCCACGGATCCGCAGAATCTCCACATGTAAAGAAATCTATTGCCGCATAGCCATACTCAGGCCATGTGTGAATAGCTAAATGAGATTCAGCTATTATAACAATACCGCTTACGCCAAAAGGTTGGAAAGTACGAAAAGAAGAAGAAATGACAGTAGCATTTGCAGCTTTTGCTGCATCGTTTAAGAATTTTTCCAAAGCCACTACATCATTTAAGATGCCCTTATCACAGCTAAAGTACTCCGCTAAAATATGCCTCCCGAGTGCCTTCACCCATGTGCCCTCCTTCAAACAAAAAATTTTACTACATTCTTTGCTGTGCACTTATTGCACTAGCAGGCTCTTTTAACATTTATTTGCCGAAATGTCAATAGTTTATTTTGGTTATTTGTAAAGCAAATTCTATTGACCCACATAATATACAAAATCAATCTCGGCTTTATCTAGTTTTGTTGCGTTTGCTGCATCTACCGAAATAGCGTAGGTATAGGTAGCAGGTTTGCCGCTTGCTGCACAAGCAGGTGCAATATTTGTAGATGTAATTGTAATGCCTACATTGTAATAATCGTTTACATTGTTTAATTTGCCAAAGCTTACTGTAATATCTGGGCTAGCATTTAAGCAATTACCCCAATACTGCGTAGGGCTTTGTCTTTTTACTTGAAAACAGTTATTAATAACATAACTACCATTTGGCAAATTGGGGTTTTGACCCCAATATAGTGCGTCTATAATAACTTCTGCGCCACCAACTGCTGCATCATGTGCACTGCTGTATTGCCTATACATACCACTCATTTTTGTGCTCTCAACCACAAGCCAAAGCAAAGCACCGATCAAAGTTAGCGCCATGAAACTAAGTAAAATTGATACAATTAAAGCTATGCCTTTTTCACGGGGTTTTTTCATTGTTTTAAGTTCCTCGGTATAATTGATAGTTTTATTGTTTTCCACTGATAATGCACTTGATTGCCAGCTGGCTCAAAAGAGTCTAAAACACCTGTATCGGTATCACCTAAATTAATCTTGCTTTGATTAGTGTATTCTGGGTTGAATTTGCCAGACTGCTGAACTATAAAAATCCTTACTTCTTGGGTATTTTGAGAATCAATAACACTACCAAAAGGATTGCTGCTCGTAAACCATTTCCCATTACTTTGAATAGCAACTTGAAATTTTGCCACACAATCCAAAAGCGGTTGCTTATTCATCCCACCTTTTTCTTGATTAATTGTAGTTCTGTATAACTCGTATGTAGAAGGCTCACAAAACTTTGGCAAGTTAGAATTATCCAAAAAATAATCCACACGGTTAAACGGCATGCGCAAGGCAGTATCTGGGTCTACACCATAGACTATATATGTGTAATCAGATGGTGGAATATTAGCGTTTGCAGGCAGTGTGCTTAATTTAAAAAAGTAAAGCCCGTTTGATCTTGCATATAAATCATGATTGTGTAGTATTATCACATAATCATTGTCGTCTTGGCCTTTTGTAAAGTGATAGTCAGATTCAGTAGCTGGCCAGGCTAAGTTGTCCGTGTATCCTTGAATCTGCCAGCTTGTACCATCGTAGTACATTATACTCCACTTTTTAGATGCGCTATTTATGTTTGCTAAGCAAGAGCGTATAACTAAATATGAAGAACCGTTATACTTACCAATTTGGTAAGGCCATGGTATGCCTGGCGCTACATTGTAACCTTTTGCTGGAGAAGAAGCTGCTTCATTGTAATTACTTGAGTCTACATCATTTGGTATGCTTTGCGTTAGACCATAGCCAGCCATCTCGCAATCGTACCTTAGTAGTTCTGTGCCCATAAGCGTGTTTATTTGCGATTTTGTTGTGCTTGAGTGGTAAAATGAGAGTTTCAAAACTTTCACAAAAGTATAATAACCTATAGCTAAAGCTGCCATTACTATAAAAAGTGTAACAATGACTTCCATTAAGGTAAAACCTTTTTGGCGGTACCTCATTGATTCCTCACAACGATAATTCTTGTTGTATGTTCTGGTTTTCCTTTGTATGTCCAGCTAAAATTTGCTACGCAAATGGTATTTGAACCCTGATCTTGTTTTGTAGTTTGAATTGTGTAGCTTGGTATATACTTTTGTATAGTAGAGTTTGTTATGTTTATTGCTGTAGCTGCAGCATAGTTGTCACATAGCGCAATGTTTGATTCTATGTCATTTCTTTTCTGGTCAATAATTTTGAGCAAAGCGTTTCTTACTTCATTTTGTACCTCTGTGTTCATACTTAAATTTAAAGCACCCAAAAGTCCAAGCAGAGCAATAAGCAATATAAACAAAGCAATAATTGCTTCTATTAAAGAAAAACCGCTATTATTGCGTGCATTTTGAGCCATCGTAAACTCCAGAAATTATTCTTGTAAAAGAAACATTTGTGCAATTAGGGTTGTTTGATTCTGTTGTATATATACTTGCCGGTGTAGGGTAACCTAGTGGGTAAAATGTAATAACAGTATTTTTAGGGTTTGTGTAACAAGGATATTTTAACTCAATGGGACCTTTTATTACTCTATTGTTTGTAACATCTACTATAGTGTAGCTGTTTTGTGAAAATGACACATTTACAGTAACTTTTCTTGTAAAAGCATAAGTTTTTGAATAATTAAGGTCTGCTTCCATGCGGTTAAATTGGCTTGTGATTTCAAAGCTCCTCATATACTGCTTAAAGTTTGGTATAGCAATTGCTAAAACTATAGCCAAAATAGCTATCGTGACCACAACTTCTAATAAAGTAAATGCTCTTACTTTTCTAACCATTGTATAATAATTCCCTTATTTGTTCCAGAAGTAACTTCCGCCGGTTTCTTTATAGAAGGAATACCGCTAAATGTCCCAATTTTACCCGTTGTATTTGAACTACCAGTAGTAGCTGCATAAATACCACCAGAAGAAGTTGAGATAAGGTATGTGCTTGAGCTAGTATTTGGCGCGCCTGTGCCGCACATTAAAGACCATACATTTGCCTGACCACCATAGCCTGTTACACAAAGAGAATTTGAAGTACTACTAGTCCCTGTCGGCAAAGCCGTTGAAAATGTTACAGAGGTGCTTTGCGCTGATGGGTCGCTAATGTCGCGCTCTCCATTATCAGTTAAGGCCATATACCAAGAAAATCCGGGCACATAAGAAGCGTTTACCTGTTTTGAAGGCGTTATTTGAGTTAAGGAAACTGTACAAGATGTAGAGTTTATACAGTCTGTAACATCAACACCAAAAATATTTTCATTTGGTGAAGTTATACCATCTGTGGGCTTAAAGTATCTGCCTGTGCCAAAGTAAATGTACTGCCTTATATTTTGACACCGAGATGTGGCTACTTGAGCGGTGACTGGTCCTATATAATCGATACCCTGTAAATTAACTGGTATAATTTTCCATTTTTTATAGTTAGAATTCTCAAAAGTATTTAGAAGAAAAACTTTACCGCGCCAATTATTGTTTTCATCCTGATAAGAAATCCCAAAGGGTATAGCCTTTGTCAAACTATTGGCATTATCTACTATACCACCTGTAAATAATCTACCCCCAAAAGCATTGTTATAAGATACACCGCCAAAAGTTTTAATTGTTTGCAGTAGGTCCCCTGAAATCAAATCTAAAATAAATAAACTTAAAGGCTGACTTGATGTACCATCGTAGCATGTTGGGCCAGATAAAAACACTGCAAAATACTTATTGTCTGTGCCATCGTATTCTTTTATTATAGCAGGCCCAGAATAGCTAAAACCTAATGCAGGATCGCTAAATTCCCACATTAATTTAGGGTTTTTAGAGTCTGTAACATCAAGCGCATAATAGGAAGAGTAGCCAGCACCATTTGCATCACTTGGTGATGTTACACAACCACCAAATCTCATACCACCGATTAAAATCGTTTGAACACCATTTTTGGTGTATATTCTAAATACAAATGGCTCTAAATCGCTAAAATAGATATGTTCGCTTGTATCATAATTTGGGTCTGCTAAGTATTTTAAATATGGTAGTGAATTTTTTGGTATAAAAGCCCAAAGCTCACTGCCTACTTTATCGTTTCCGTCTTTGCACACAACATTTCCACTAGTATCTATACTAAATTTGTTATCGTTGCACAGCACAACACTGGGATCTTGTTTGTATGTATTTATGGGCTGGCCTAACAAAAATGCATGAAGCATCCCGTCATTTGCACCCACAAAAATTACATTGTATGTTTTTGAAGCATCCTTGTAGTCAACTGCCTGCATCACAGATGGTGAGGAATATACTATATCACCTAACTTCCACACGCCAGATACTCCATTTTGTGTAACAGTACGGGACCTAGCACCAGTCGTCAAATCAGTACCCCTTATGTAGTTAATTAAATTAGTTGCCTGATTTGAACTACCCAAATAGCTTGGCAAACTGCCAAAATACGGACTTATAGAGTTTACATTACTATTATCAAAAGGTATAAGTGTTGTGCCATCCGTTGTGGTATATATTGTCCTATTAGCTGGAGAAGTGCTTAACAATACCGAACCTACTTCAAAAACCGGTGTGTTTTGGTCAAGTATTGTTGATTGATTTGTAGAGCCAAATGTGATAGTTGTATCGCTTAGGTTTAACTGCTTATTTTTATCATTATCAGCCTTTATTTGGGGAGCACTACCTGGGAGTTGCTCTAGCCACCATGCATAAAGCTTACCAACCCATGAGACTTTAGCGCCATTATCAAAAGTCTTTTGCGGCCAAAAGACAGACTGCAGCAAGATAGAGCCCTGATTGCTTGAGCTTGCAATAGCAGCTGATGAGCCAGATGAAACATTTTTTGCGATATCCTGAAATATTGCAGATAAACTATCCTTTAGCTGACTTGCATTATTTGCGCTAAAAGTTGTAGGCGGGTTTGTAGTAGTAGGGTCTGGGTTTGGGGTATAGCAATAGCTACCGTATGCACCACCAGCACCACGATTTTTATTATAATCAGTATTTTGACAATTGGACGAACACGATGAGCAATTTGTAGGATAGCTGTTAATACTGGTTGAGCCATACAGTGAAACATTTTTAAGTGCATTAAAACCACAGTAACCAGTGCCTGTAGGTAAAAACATACCTACTGTGTATACTTTATTTATTGTAAAATTTGTACCGTTTAATGTACGGCTAAATTTATTGTGCATATACCATGCAGGCTTTAGCGGGTCACCGCCAGTATTCCAATCACCATCAGACATTAAAATTACATAGTTATTAGCGCACTCTGCAGAACAAAAACTACAATTTTTAGTTATACAACCTGACTTACACGGCTGATACATAGGGTCTTTCCATGTGCTCTTAGAATAACTAAAACCATTGCTGTAACTATAACCTTGTCCCTTACAGTCTGTGCCAATATCCAGTGCACCTTGATTAAAGTAGTCTAGTGCTGCTTTCATAGCAGGGCCCGTTGCTGTTGATCCGCCTGCTGTTGCACTATTTACCATCCTAATTAGGTTTGTGTATGGATTGTTGGGATCTGCGTCACTAGATGCAGTATAATCACCAATATAAACTTTGCTTGCACTCACATTACTTGAAAACATCTCTAAGCCAATACGGGGCTTTGTGCTTTGCGTGTTGTTTGCTAAAGATATCAATAAAGAATTATTGATGCGGCTCATAGGCACAAGAACATTTTCACCATTACTAGTAGTAAGCATAATATTACTACCACTGTTATATTTATCCGATGTATTAAGCCTTGGGTCACAATTTTGATTATTATTAGAACAAGACGCTGGTGAGCCTCCTGTTAAAACCCACTGCAGTACATCAATGCGCGTCATATAGTAATAGTTTAAATACGAACCGCAATAACCACCATTAACTTTATTGCTAGTAGGACAACTAGAAGAGTTTGAACTAGACTGATACCAATAATCCCCATTTTGATTGTAAGAGTAAACCGCATTTGGGTCAAAATAACCCTCCTCTGTGCCAGTGTAGCTTCCTGTATATGCACTCCAACTCATAGAACCGCTAATATCCATTATGATTAACACATTTGGCGGTATTGATACAGCTGAGCCCAAAAAAGGCGGTATAGCATCAGCAGACGGTTTGTCGCAATTACAATTAGCCATAGCATACGGGCTAAACATTACAAAAGCCCATAGCACCAAAAGGAGTTTTTTAATCATCTTTACTCTCCTATTTTGGCTTTATTGCAATCATTTATAACATACAAATATATATTATCCCCCACTTTAAAGTTTTTTATAGCTTCTGTGTTTTCTATATCAAATGTATGCACACCTCTGCACACTTTAGAGTGCACTTTAACATCAATGGCAGAATCTTTTTGATCAATACCTAACACTTTGCCTTCTATCCTTGTATATTCATCTGTTGCATATACACTGTGTAATAACAATGATAAAGTTATAATTATAGCCGTGATAATTGCTTTCATAAAACCCCCTTGTTTTCCCTTTTTGTACTATTTTATATCTACTATTTTAGAAAAGCAAGAAAAAAATTAAAAAATAGTAATTAAAATTTTAGCTTTGTTGACAACAAAAGTCAATAAATGTAAAATATTTGTTGTTTAGATTTTCAAAAAAGCACAAAGGGGAAGTTTATGGATGAAACAATTAGGTTTAGCATTTCGCTGCCAGAATCTTTACTTAAAGAGTTAGATGAAAAAATGATTAACAAAGGCTATGCATCAAGGTCAGAATTTGTGCGGGATTTAATCAGAAAAGAGTTAGTGGAAGAAAAGTGGAATATCTCCAGCGAAGAAGTATTTGGTGTGTTAGTGCTTATCTATGACCACCACAAAAAAGATTTAACAGAAAGGCTAATCGATATACAGCACCATTCGCCTATAAACATAGTATGCACAACGCATATTCATATAGACCACCACAATTGCTTAGAAACTATCATCCTAAGAGGCACCCCAGAGGCTATAGAAAATATTGCTATTAAAATAGGCGGGTTAAATGGTATAAAATTTTCAAAATTAACAAGAGCCGCGACGGTTGATAAATAATTTAAATCGGTATGCATATTGTCTTGTTATTTGAGTTGATAAAATCAAACTCTATACCGTATGTTTCTTTTATAGTATGTGGGTTAGCGTCAGTGTTTTTACAAAAATCAAGAACTCTACCATTTTTTAAGAAAATTAGCCTGTGGGCGTAGTTTAGAGCGATGTTAATATCGTGAATCGCCATTATGGCTATAAGCTTGGTCTTTTCCACTAAGCCTTTTATAAGACGTATGGTGTCAATTTGATTTTTTAAATCAAGATTGTTTAGAGGCTCATCTATAAGCAATAGCTTTGTCTCTTGAGCCAATAGCTGTGCCACTCTAATCTTTTGCGCTTCTCCACCACTTAGTTCATTAAACTTTTTCAGAGCAATGTGACTTAAATTTAGTTTTTCTATAATTGCTTGGACTTTTGTATAGTCTTTTGCGCTAAATGAACTATGAATGTGGGGTTTTCTCGCAAGCAAGATGCTCTCAAAAACAATTAAATCATTTTGCATAGGGTTTTGGGCAAAATATGAAGCATTTTTTGCAATCTCTCTTAAAGGCATAGTGTTTAGTAATTGACCGTTAAACTTAATTTCTCCACTTGATGGTTTTAATATACCGCAGAGGCACTTAAGCAGTGTAGTTTTACCTGCACCATTTACGCCAACAAGGGCAATTAACTCTCCTTCGTTTGCACAAAAAGATATGCTATCTAAAATTTTTTTGTATTTATTGTAGTTAAAACACAAATTTTTTACTTCCAAACTCATCTTTTGCCCCTTACAATTAGATAAAAAAACGCTGGTGCCCCAATAAAAGAAGTTACAATCCCAACGGGTAACACAGCATTATGCAAAATGCTCTTTGCTACTAAATCTGAGGCGACTAAAATTATTGAACCCACAACTGTACTTGATAATAAAAAATAATCAAGACCAGTAATTCTTTTGGCTATATGAGGCGCCACCAAGCCAACAAACCCGATAATTCCAACAAAAGCCACGATTATAGAGCTAAGCAATGAGGCTACAACCATACTTGCTATTCTTAATTTATCTACATTGACACCAAAAGATTTTGCCTGTTCATCGCCAAAAAGCAGCAATTTATAGTCAACTTGTCTGTTTAAAAAAAACAATAAACTTGATAAGTAAAAAAGTAAAATTAGCAATATTTCTTTATAGGTAGTCCGTGAACAATCGCCAAACATCCAAAAAATAATAGCGCTGATCTGGGTATCGCTTGAAAAGTATTGCAAAAAAGCCAAAAAAGCACTAAAAAGTGATCCTGTTGCAACTCCGGCTAAAATCATTGTTTCGTTTGAAACATTTCTTAATCTTGAAAGCAGAACTATAATAAAAGTCGCAATCAAAGAAAACAAAAATGCACTTAAACTAACCATATAAGGACTATTTAAATACGCTGAGCCAAAAAAAATTGCCAAAGCAGCCCCAAAGGCACTTGAAGAAGATATACCCAATGTAAAAGGTGAAGCGAGGGGGTTTTTAAGCACAACTTGCAAAACGGCACCGCAAAGGGCCAAACCCGCCCCAACCAGCACTGAAGTGATTGTCTGTGGCAGTCTCATATGCCATATTACAAGTTCTGAGTTTGTGCTTCCTTGAAAAAATAAAGACTTTAAAAATTCATTCAAAGGTATCTTGTAAGACCCAACTATAACAGAAACTACAATTAGTACTAGCAATAAAACCAGCATTATACCTATATATAATAATTTTGCCCTTTTTTGATTAAGGTAGGCTCTAGTCAACATTAAAAAACCACTTTTTGAAACTTTGGATAATACCTTAACATTTCATAGTAAAGCGGCTTGCCTAATAAAAATTTGTATATTTGATTAGCCTTTTGCTCCATATTTATATTTTTTTTATATACAACTTTGGCAACCCAGTAAGTATCTATAAGGGCATTATCAATATTTGTGGCATAGTAATTATAGGGCCACTCTATGTATACATTCTTGTTTTGAAAAGCTTTTAAACTGTTGTAAAAAGAAGGGTTTGCTTTGTAATCCTGTTTAACTAATGCCAAACCGCCAAAATCAATAAATATATAATCCGGGTTTAATGCTAAAAGCTGCTCTTTGCTCATCATAAAGGCTCCATCAATTTTAGCACTAGAGGCTACATTGTAAATTCCAAGCAGTTTAAAGGGCAAAAATTCGCCTTGTGTGCTCTCGATACCATGCGCACCCCTCATACCTAAAGCGCCAATATATGCATTTACTTTTTGTTTATCCTGCGATAATTTGCGCAATTGTTTGAACTCATCATCCAAAAAACTAATTATTTGCTTTGCACGGTCCTGTTTACCACAAATTTCACCTATCAACATCAAAGACTTTTTAAAATCATTATTGTCAAATGTGGCTATTTTGCCATAGCTTAATGTTACTACAGGTATATGTGTTTTATCTTGCAATGTATCTGCACTGCGTTTACCCACTAAATAAGTTACAAATATTACATCTGGCTTGACACTTAAAATTTTTTCGGTATTGATGTTTGAATTTGGTCCACCTTGTCCAATGGTAGGTAATTTTAGTAATGAAGGGTTTGCTATTATATATGGCGCTGTTGAGTGCCTTTCTATATTCTCAATACCAACTACCTTACTCGATAAACCCATATAGCAAACAAGTCTCAATGCACCAGGTCCAATTGCTACAATACGAGATGCCTTATGGTTTACATCAACATGCCTTCCTAATAAATCTACTATGTCTGCAGCATTTGCATTAATGCCAATAAAAAACAGTAATACAAAAAAAACTATCAAGCGCTTCATTTAATCCTCCAAAAACAACGATTGGCTCATTACTTGAATACCACGACCAATTAAAGCTGGATACTCTTTGTTTGCACAGGTTGCGCAATAATGCTTGCCGTTTAGCTTTGAGATTTTTGTTGACATAACAAGTTCTCCACAAGTATCGCACTTGATACTATCAAATATTGGGGCTCTTTCAATAGGTTTAATTTTAACTGGCTTTACCTCAAATATGCTATCATCTAATTCAAACATTTTATACCCTGTTTGTTTCCACAATTGAGACATTTCTTGTATCTCATCTGAAGTTGCGTTTCTTTGCTTTACAACCTTGTCGAAAAGCTCAATACCCCTTTTGGGAAAATAATTTTTGACTTTTTGCGAATCCATATATAAGCGTAGGCCAACAAAAGTGCTTCTTCTAACAAGCGTTAGCGCATTTTTGCCTGTGTCTAAATAAATTAAGCTGTTATTGCCAATGGTGCATCCTGTTGCTATTTGAACACCATCAAGAAAACAGTTATTGCACTCAACAACTGCAAGCAAGTTTTCATTTATTGTATCTTGCAGACTTGCTCGTTTTATGTTCATTTCTTCTAAAAGTAACAACGATGCTTTTACACCCAGTGCTACATAAGGACAGATGTGCCCATGAAACCTGTTTGCATAATCTAACCATTCTTGTACATATTGCATAAACTTCTCCTAAAATGTTAAATTAACGCTAATATTTGCATTAAACGGCTCACCTGCAAAAAAGCTGGTTTTACCTGCCATAGCATCATCCATAGAATCTATAACAGCAATATATTTTTTATTCAAAATATTGTTTAGCTGAAGTGATAATTTTAACTCATGTATTTTGTAAATATTTTTCATTGTATAATTAATCTGAGCATTTATTGTTGTATAGGAAGCTACTTCTTCGGTATGTGCTGCATCTGTATACCTTTTGCCTACAAACAATACAGATGGCACAAACTGCCATTTATCATAATTTACAATTACACCGCTTTTTATAAGCCATTTTGGTACATCTACAACTTGTTTATCTTTACAATTTACAATGTCGCCTTGATAACTAATATTATCATCGTATGTAAGACTTGTAAAAGATGGGTTAAAAAATACAGTTAAATAATCATTTAAGTATCCATTAAATGCCAACTCAAAACCATAGCCTGTAGCTTTCCCAATGTTTTGCTGATAGTTAAGTTTAACCCGTGGATCATACACAGTCGTTAGTAAGTCTTTTTGTTTAGAATAAAACACAACAGGCAAAATATCAAACCACGAACCCTTTATGCGTGCACCTAAATCAATGTTATCTGAGCGCTCTATATTATAGCCATCAAACAAATCATTAAGCGTTATATGGGCATCTTGAAAAGTTTTTCTATTTGTATTGTATAAATTAACAAGTGGCATATATGCATATGGCCTTATAAAATTTCTACCATAGTTTGAATAAAGCTCAAAAACATCACTAAATTTATATGAAATACCTGCATTTGGCAGCCATATATCATAAACCCTTGCTTTTCTATCTAAATCGGGCGCTCTAACTAAGCTATATGGGTAAGAATTGCTAGTTACATAACCTTGTGATGGTGAATCATTAAACCTAAAATATTTTAGACCAGCTTGAGCGTTAAACTTTTGTCCCTCAAAGGCAACTTGCAAAAAAGGTGATTTTAAATAAGTATCGCCAGAAGTTGCAAAAACCCCATACCCTCTATAAGACAGAATATCGCCTACAATTGCGTAATTTTGAGAGTAAATATCCATGTTTGAAATTTCATACTGCATACCTGTTGAGATTTTAAAAGGATCAAAGTTAAAATCTATCTGAGTTATTATGCCTTTTTTCTCAATATCGCGTGTTCTTTTTTGAACAATGTTTTTTTGGTTTTGTTGTGTAACGCCCTGGTGTATATGTGTGTCTTCTTTTGAGTAATAGGGTTTTAGTGTAATATTAAACATTTCATTTGGCGTAAATTTCAATATGCTAAACAAATCCGTATTTTGAAAATCTCCATAGTTGTAGCCGTAATAGTAAATATCTTGCGCGCTAGAGCCAGTTTTTGAGCTATTGTAATCAAGGTTTGTATTGTTAATTTGAGCGTAGCTAAGCGCCCTGTAAAGATTTTGCTTTACAAAATTGTAGTTAAAAAATATTTTTGCATCAAATGCGTCACCTAGTGGTTGCTCAAACATAATATTTACATTGTTTCTTGGGCCAATCTCGCCTGGACCTTTCCATTTGTTTGCTATGCCATACGAGTATGAAGCACTAAATCTAGTACCTGACTTGTTAATATTGCCAGAATCAAATCTAAAGAAATTTTCGTACAATTCATAAGAACCATATGTTTGCTGCATTTTAAACTGAGTAGATTTTAATGGCCACAAAGGGACTAACTCAATAGCGCCGCCTCTATTTCCAACACCCACACCCAAATTAGCAGGCACAGCTGATTCATAAACTTTAATTGCTTTAAAATTTTGCATATTGTAAATGTAATCTCGAGGTCCCATAGGATTTCCACCATAATTAGGTATACCCTCAACTGTCATTGCCCCTAAGTAGCCCCTAACACCTCTAATTCTGATATTTGTGCCTTCAGCATAAAGACCACTTTGGTCTGCATTTTCAACGCTTATGTCTGGTAAGATACTTATAGCATTATAAACGCTTGTTTGCGCTTGCACACCGCTTAAATCCATTCCTTCTTTTGTAACTTCAAAACCTGAGTACACAGTTTGCTCTGTTTGTTTAGTTGGTTCTATAATCTTAGTAGAACTAATATTTACAGGTTCAAGCGTTTGGGAATCTCCCGCATAAGCTACTTGTGCTAAGAAAAGCAAAATTGAAATGACCAAATACCCCCTCTCCATTTGACCCCCTCCTTAGTATTACGAAATAAATTACAGTAATACTAAATATCAAAAGCGTAATAAATTGTCAAGAAAAAATTGACTTTTAATTTTTTTTTAATAAATGTGTGGTTTAATAAAGCAATAACTGTTAATATATAAATTCAGCAAGCCTTTTATATATTAGAATTTTGCTTTTTACTTAATAAATTTTAAGATTAAGTCAATCAGGATCAATCCTGATTGACTCTGTTAATTTTTTGGTACAGTAGTTTTTTATTGGATTTTAAATTTAAATGTGCATAAAAGATTAGTCCAGCTATAATAGCAAGTTCTACAAAAGAAGCATTCAGCGTACTAAACCCCAAGCCATGCATTGAAAGAGGCTTTGTCAGCAAATCCCCAAAAGTTGCGCCAAATGGCCTTGTAAAAACAAACGCTACCCAAAATAAAGCAACCTTATTTACATTGCTAAAATAATGCAACACTAAAACTGCTAAAATTACACCAGTTGTAATAAATGTGCCACCTACATAGCCCAAACCCAAACTATCGGACAAAAAATCGCCAAAAGCAGTACCCAAACTATTTGAAAACAAAACAGCCATCCAAAAAAACAGCTCTTTTGTTTTATCTGTCATAGGGTAGATACTTAAATCGCTAAACTTTTTAAACCATACAAATAAAGTTAGAAGTAAACCTGTTGCTAAAATTAAACTACCTAAAGGATAACCCAAATGAAGCGTTCTATCAAGTAAGTCAGAAATTTCTGTACCTACTGTTGTTGTGCCTACTATTGCAAGCCAAAAGTATAACGGCACATATTTTTTTGACGACAACTGGGCAACAAGCGTAATTATCAAAAAGATAGCTGTTAGAATAAGTGTAGTAGAATAACCCAACTTTAGCGTCATAGATAAAAAATCTCCAAATGTTTCACCGAGTGTAGTTGCTACAATTTTTGTTAGCCAAAATATTAAGCTAACTTCAGCCACCTTGTTAAAAATATCAACCGAATTTGTCTGTTGCACATTGCACCTCCTGCATTAATTTTAATTTCTAAAAAGCGTATACCATAGCATACATTAACATAAGATTAACAAACTCTATGCTTTAGTCTTTTCTTTTAATTCTAACAGCGCTCTTTTTAGCGAACAAATACCGCATGAGTGATACATACACACTGGTTTATCTGTCTTTTTTAAAAATTTAAAAATTTGATTTTTTGCCGGGTGCGAAACCTTATTTGTAAATATTATAACTCCATCTATACTGCCTATTCTGGAGGAAAAATCTCCAACGCGTTTAGTATAAACTTTTAAATCAATTCCCATCTCTTTAGCTGTTTTAATATAGTCATCTTCTAACCTATCCATACCACCAACCACCAAAACACACATACCATACCTCCTTGTTATATTCATCTAAAAATATTATATTAATCTAACTTTGTCAAGCATTCATTAATTGAACAAAAATACTTGAAAAAAAGTTTACTTTTGCTATACTTGTGAAAGTTCATTGGAGGAGTGGCCGAGTGGTTTAAGGCGGCGGTCTTGAAAACCGTTGAAGGTGCAAGCCTTCCGTGGGTTCGAATCCTACCTCCTCCGCCATTTTTTTATATGGAGAGGTGGCCGAGTTGGCCTAAGGCGCTCGCCTGCTAAGCGAGTGTAGGGGCAAAACCTCTACCGCGGGTTCGAATCCCGCCCTCTCCGCCAGTTTTTTATGCAAACTCAAATTATTTTTTCCAAGCGCAAAACAATAAGTCTTATCATAAAAGATAACGCTAATTTGGTTGTTAGAGCACCTTTTGGCACAAGCAAAAAACTCATATATGCAATTATAGAAGATAAAAAAGACTGGATTGAAAGAAAAATCAGAGAGATTAATCCTATTAAACCTGTTTCTAAAAACTCATATCAAGACAGTCAAATGTTTTATTATTTAGGAAAATTACTTACGCTTAAAATCATTAATTCACAAAAAAATAGCGTATTTATTGAAAATAAAACACTTGTATTAAACTTAAAAAAACAATCAAAACCAAAAAAAATTTTAATAGAATGGTACAAAAAACAAGCAATGAATTTTATTTCAAACCGCTGTATTTACTATGCAAACATACTTGGGTGCAAATTTAAAAGCATTACCATTACAAGCGCCAAAAAAAGGCTAGGTTCTTGCGATTTTCAAGGAAATTTAAGGTTTAGCTTTTATAATATTTTGTTAGATGAAACCTATATTGATTATATAGTTGTGCACGAGCTGTGCCATTTATTTTACCTTAATCACTCAAAGGCATTCTGGCAAAAAGTAGAAAGCATTATGCCTGATTTCAAACAAAAAAGATTGTGGATTAAGAAAAATTTTTATATAATGACAAATAGTTTATGATAGTAAAAACAATCGTAAAAGAAGAAAAACAGCTATACAGTTCATTCCCAACGATGAGTATATGCAAGGATTACTTAGCAATATTTTACAGACAAGGCGTAGTTGACGCCAAAAACCCCCACGGTTTTTGTGGTAAAGTAAAATACATAAGGTTAAAATTAAGTGAATTAGAAAACTTTTTTAACCAAAACAGTCCAATTGATATTCAAGAAAATACAATCTTTGAGAGTCAAAACGAACTTGACGCCATAGTTTCGAAATTAAGTGACAAACTATACACACTTGGTACAAGGATTTTTGTAAAAGATAAGATAAACGATGTATTTTTATCTGTATCTAGTGATTGCAACTTTAAAGAAAGGCAAAAGGTAAGCATTAAAGATGTTAACTTAGCAGCTTTTTACGGTAAATCCCTAAGTGCTGAATCTTACTACATCTTTAGCGCATACGGCACACTAAAAAAAGAAACGTTCACAAGGCCACTATTTATTGCAACTGAGGATTTTTCACATTTTAAACTTTTCAGCCATATAGAGAGTTCAAAAGATTTGATGCTAAATGAAACTTCGGTTGTAAAAACAGAGAATTTCTATATTGCATTTTCACGCAAAGACACTTACCCAAATTACGCTTTATATTACAGCACTAGCAAAGACTTAGTTAATTGGGATAAGCCGGAAAAATTTTTAGACTTTGCACTAGCACCGATGGCAATCAATATAAATGGTACAATATTTGTTAGTTTTAGAGACAATGAAGGTAATACAAACAAAATAAGCATAATAAATACAAAAACACGCAAAAAAAAGATAATAGATACCTACACTGGCAGCCTATTTGATGGTGGTTATACAGATTTAGCATTTATAAATGAGTATATCTATATAGTCTACTACACCAACAATCAGGCACCATTCATAAAGATGGCTAAATTAAAACCCTTTTAAATTTTTTTGAGGTAAACTTTCCAATGGAGGATAAACGCGGTTTCTGCCGTTTTCTTTAGCTAAATATAGATTTTTATCGGCGATTTTTGTAAGCTCATCTATGCTCATTCCTTTAGCAAACTCAGAAACGCCAGCAGATATAGTAATGCTAAAAGAAATAATTTTGTCATTTTTAAAAGTTATAATTGTTTGAGCAATAGTAGATCTAATTTTATTTGCAAGCAAATATGCACCATAAATGTCAGTATTAGGCAGAGCAAGACAAAATTCCTCACCACCATATCGACCAAATACATCTGCCCTTCGTGTCATTTTTAAAATAATTTCCGCAAGTTTTTTTAAAACAAAATCACCCACATCGTGACCATAAGTGTCGTTTATTTTTTTAAAATAATCAATATCCAAAATTATAAAAGAAAGCGGCTTATTTTCTCTTATGCTTAAAGCAGAAAGATTTTCAAGGAAATGAAAAAATGTGCGTCTATTGTAAATGCCCGTTAGATAATCCTTCTCTGATGTTTCTTTTAAACGTTTGATCAACTTTGAAATTCTAATGTTTGCCCTAATTCGTGCAAAAAATTCATTAATATTGTATGGCTTGTAAATGAAATCATCAGCTCCTAAATCCAAAATCTCAGATAACATATCCTTTTCTCTAAAAGCTGTAATACCCACAATTGGCAGGGTACTAAAGCGCTCATCAGACTTCAAAATGCTAATCAAATCGTACCCAGTGTATTTAGGCAAAAAAATATCCATCAAAATAACATCAACATCATACCCACTAAGCAAAAACCTCATAGCTTCGACAGCATTTTTTGCGCTAATAGGTTGTATGTTCTTGAGTCTTAACTGTTGACAAATCGTTTCATTTTGAAGCATAGAGTCTTCTACAACCAACACTCTGCCTTCTGTGATTTCTTCGTTAAAATAGTCTAGCAAATACTTTAATAGGTCACCTTGTTTAAATGGCTTTTTTAAAAAATCGAATGCACCTAAATTAAATGCCTTCTTTTCGTAATAATCACCTTCGTTAGCGGTCAAAATCACAACGGGTAAAAAAATCAAATTTAATTCTTCTTTTATTTTTTTTAATAGTTCAATGCCGTTCATTTGAGGCATTTCACCATCAATTACAGCAAAATCAAACTTTTGATCCTTAAGCAAAAAATTATAAGCATATACACCGTCTTCGAAAATTTCTAAATCAAAATATTCTTGAAGTTCTTTTTTTATAATGGCTCTTATCGTGGAACTATCATCGCAAATTAAAATTCGCTTTTTCACTCATTTAATATATTTGGGGTACGATCCCAAAAGTTTAATAAATGGCACGATTTCGCTTAAACCGTCAAAAGCCCTCTTTACGCTTTCGGATTCAATATGTCCATCAACATCAACATAAAATATATAAGACCAATTTTCTTGTTTTGATGGTCTAGATTCTATGCGTGTTAAATTAATCTGATTATCATAAAATATTTTCAAAATGGAATAAAGCGCACCTACCTTATCATGTATTGAAAACATTAAAGAAGTTTTATCCTCGCCGCTAGGCGATGGTATATGTTTGCCTATAACCAAAAAACGCGTTACATTGTTTATTTTATCTTCAATGCCTTTTGCTAACACATTTAAATCGTATAAACTACTTGCTGCTAAAGACGATATAGCGGCTGCACTTTTGTCTTTTGCGGCGATTTTGGCTGCTTTTGCAGTAGAGGCGGTTTCTAACAATATAGCGTTTGGCAAGTGTTTTTTTAGCCAATTTTTACACTGACCAAGAGCATTTGGGTGTGAATATACAGCTTTAATTTCACTCAAACTATTTGATTTAGACAATAAATTATGTTTTATATCTACCATAATCTCAGAAACAATCTTTACATTCGAGTTTACAAACATATCAAGCGTATAATTAACAACACCTTCAATGGAATTTTCTATTGGCACAACGCCAAAATCAGCCCTATCCTGCTCAACATCAAAAAAAACATCCTCAATGGATTCTTCTGGTTGATAATAAAGACTTGTGCCAAATTTTTCAATTGCCGCTTGATGTGTAAATGTAGCCTCAGGTCCTAAATAGCTTATTGTAAGTGGCTCTTCCATTTTAATTGAAGCGCTCATTATTTCTCTAAAAATTGCCTTTAGAGAATTTTTATTCATAAAGGTAAGCTTTAAGCTATCAAGCGTCTTGTAGATTTGATTTTCTCTTTCTGGTGAGTAAAATGATAGACCTTTTTCACGCTTTATAATGCCAATGTTCTTAACAATCTCTGATCGCTTCTCTAAAAGTTCTATTATCTTATTGTCTATTTCATTTATTTGAAATCGTAAATTCTGCAAATCTTTATTCATTGATGCCTCACAAGAAATTCGTTGTCATAGCGCGCCATTTTTCCCATCTTTTATCCAACAATTTTCTTGGATTATTTCGTGTTAATTCTTTCAAGTTTTCTACAATGTAATTTTTTATTGCGTTGGCTGTTGCTTGAGGGTTTCTATGCGCCCCACCAAGCGGTTCTTCAATAATATCATCTATAACTTTCAAATCATACAAATCTTTAGCGGTAACATGCATGGCTTTTGCAGCTTCAACAACATGGTTACCATCGCGCCACAAAATAGAAGAACACCCTTCTGGTGATATAACACCATAAATAGCAAACTGCAGCATAGCAACTTTATCGCCTATAGCCAAAGCAAGTGCGCCACCACTGCCACCTTCGCCAGTTATAATGCAAATCGTAGGTACTTTTAAGCCAGACATAATATATAAATTTCTTGCAATTGCTTCTGATTGACCACGCTCTTCTGCGCCTATACCCGGATAAGCACCTGGCGTATCAACAAATGTTATAATAGGCAAGTTAAATTTTTCTGCTAATTTCATAACTCTTTGCGACTTGCGGTAGCCTTCTGGGTTAGCCATACCGAAATTTCTATAGAGGTTTTCTTTCGTATTGCGTCCCTTTTGATGGCCAATAATAGCTACTTTATATTTATCAATATAACCAAACCCAGCTACAATTGCCTTGTCATCTGCAAATAATCTATCACCATGCACTTCAACAAAATCTTTAACTATAAAATTTACAAAATCAAGCGTATATGGCCTATTTGGGTGTCTTGCAATTTTAATAACTTTATCAATCGACAAATTTTTAAACTCTTCCCTTATTATCTCATTTTTTTTACGCTCTAGCGCTTCTATTTCTTCGTGGACATCAATTGAACTATTTAACGCCATTTGTCTTAAATTTTCTATTTTTTCTTCTATCTCATAAATAGGTTTTTCAAAATCATAAATAAACATACCTCACCTCTTGCTAACCAAACCATCATCTTTCATTAATTTATAAATTATTGAATCAAACAGTGCTTTTTTAGATGCTTCAATGACATCTTCGCCTACTCCAACCGTTTCCCACCTATCTTTTTTATCTCTAGATTGGATTAATACTCTTACGCTTGCACCCGTACCTTGCTCACTCTTTAGAATTCTAACCTTATAGTCAATTAAAGCCAACTCCGCTAAATTCGGATAAAAGACAATTAAGGCTTTTCTTATAGCATTATCAAGTGCATTAACAGGACCATTGCCAAGGCTTGCAGTGTGTTCAATCTTGTCTTTTACTTTAACAATTACTGTAGCCTCAACGGGACTGCGTTCGCTTTTATCGCATCGCTCCCTATCTATTACAGTGTATGATAATACTTCAAAATAGTCTCTTATCTCACCCCTGTGTTTTCTAAGCAACAATTCAAATGATGCATCGGCAGTTTCAAAATAATAACCTTCATTTTCAAGTTTTTTAATCTCAGCGAGTGCATTTTTGCCTGCTTTTGAATCTTTATCAATAGGTATGCCCATATTTTGGGTTTTGTACATGATATTGCTAATTCCAGAAAGATCCGATACCAACACTCTTTGTGAGTTACCTACAAGCTCTGGCACAATGTGCTCATAAGTCTTAGGATTTTTTAAAATAGCACTTACATGGACGCCACCTTTGTGAGCAAAAGCGCTCTCTCCAACAAACGGCAAATGCTTATTATGTTGTAAATTAAGTATTTCGTCAACTTTTTTAGATACCATAGTAAGTTTTCTTAAATTTTCATCACTTATACAGTCTATGCCCATTTTTAGCTTTAAGTTAGGAAGAATTGAGCATAAATTAGCATTTCCGCAACGCTCACCATAACCATTTATGGTACCCTGAACATGCACAATACCATGCTTTACAGCTAAAATAGTATTTGCAACGCCAAGCTCAGAATCATTATGCTGGTGTATGCCAAGCACTGCATTTGGAAACCTTGATTTAACTTTTTCTATAATATCTTCAAGCTCCCATGGCATTGTGCCTCCATTTGTATCGGCAAGTACAATTACATCTGCTCCACCTTCAATAGCTGATTGTAACGTTTTTAAAGCATATTCAGGGTTATTTTTAAAACCATCAAAAAAATGCTCTGCGTCGTAAATAAACTCGTCGCAATGTTTCTTTAGATACTGAACAGAATCATATATAATCTCAAGATTTTCATCCAGTGTGATTTTAAGAGCATCTTTTACATGCAAATCCCAGCTTTTGCCAAAAATCGTAATAACAGGCGTTTGGCTTTCAACTAACTGTATAATATTTGGATCTTCCTCAACTTTTAATTTTGCCCTTCTAGTAGAGCCAAACGATGAGATTTTAGCGTTTTTTAAACGTAAACTTCTTACTTGTCTAAAATAATCTTCATCTTTTGGGTTTGAACCAGGCCAACCGCCTTCTATATAATGAACACCTAAATCATCCAAAATTTCTGTTATTGTAAGTTTATCCTCAACAAGCAAACTAACATCTTCGGATTGTGTGCCATCCCTTAGCGTTGTGTCAAATATTTTAACTTGATCGTGCATTTCCCCCTCCAAATATATTATTCTTGATCTAACCCAAATGCGGTATGTAAAGCCCTTACGGCTAACTCTAAGTACTTTTCTTCAATTATACATGAAACCTTGATTTCTGATGTTGTAATCATTAGTATATTGATGCCTTCTTTTGCTAATGTATCAAACATTTTTGCTGCAACGCCAGGGTGAGACCTCATACCGACTCCAACAATAGATACCTTAGCTATATCTTTTCTAACCTCAATTTCGCTTGCACCAATCTCTTTGATAATTGATTTTAGTACCTCATAAGCTTTATCTGCTTCATTTCTTGAAACAGTAAAAGAAATGTCGGTAAAGCCTTCTTCGCTTGCATTTTGTACAATCACATCTACATTAATGTTTTTTTCTGCTATAGCTCCAAATATCTTTGCTGATATACCAGGTTTATCTGGTACCCTGATAATAGTAATTCTTGCTTGATTTTTGTCATGAGCAATACCTGAAACTAATGCTTTTTCCATATTTTCATCCTCCCATGTTACTAATGTACCTGGATTATAAGTATAACTTGATATCACCATAATTGGCATTTTATACTTCATGCCAAACTCAACCGATCTAATTTGCAAAACCTTTGAGCCCAAACTTGCAAGTTCCATCATTTCTTCGTAAGTAATTTTATCAAGCTTTCGAGCTTTTTCGACTATCCTTGGATCTGCTGTATATACTCCATCTACATCAGTATAGATTTCGCATACATCTGCTTTAATAGCACAAGCTACAGCCACAGCCGTTGTATCTGAGCCACCCCTGCCAAGTGTTGTAACATCGCCTGTTTCTTCTGAAATACCCTGAAAACCTGCTACAATTACAACATAATCTTCATCAAGCATCTTTAAAATCTTTTTTGCATCAATGTTTTTTATACGTGCCTTCGTATGAGCAGAATCCGTTACAATGCCACACTGCCTGCCAGTTAAAGCAACGGCTTTAACGCCAATATCGTTTAAATAGATTGAAACAAGTGCGCTTGAGATACGCTCGCCGCTTGAGAGCAACAAATCCATCTCACGCTCTTTTGGGCTTTTTGATAAATTATAAGCCATTTCTACAAGCTTATCGGTTTCTCCAGCCATAGCAGAAATAGTAACAACAACTTTGTTGCCTTTTTCTTTAGTTTCTTTAATGTGCTTGCAAACATTTTTAATTTTCTCTAATGTCCCAACTGATGTACCGCCGTACTTTTGAACTATAAGGCCCATTTAAACCCCCTTTTATTTTATATTAATAATTCCCTTTTACCCTTATCATCTGGCTTTGATAGTATGCCCATTTTTTCCATTTGCTCTACAATACGAGCTGACCTGTTGTAACCAATTTTTAGCCTTCGTTGAATGTAAGAAATTGTTGGAGAACCACCATCTTTAATAATTTTTAACGCTTCATCAAAAAGTTCGTCTTTTTCTTCATCCAATTCTTCTTCTATACCACTTTCTTCTTTGGCTTCGTTTATAAGCTCTTCGTTGTAAATAGGTGTGCCTTGTGATTTTACATAATCTATTATTGATTTTAACTCATCGTCTGCAATATAAGCCCCATGAACACGTGTCATGTGAGATGTTCCAGGTTGTAAAAATAACATATCACCCCTGCCAAGGAGCATCTCTGCGCCTTGTGAGTCCAAAATTGTTCTTGAGTCAATTTTAGATGACACTTTAAACGAAATACGAGCGCTAAAGTTAGCTTTAATAAGACCGGTCAATACATCCACGCTAGGCCTTTGCGTTGCAACAATCAAGTGAATACCAGCTGCTCGAGCCATTTGCGCAAGCCTAGCAATTGATAACTCAACTTTTTTAGACGATACCATCATCAAATCAGATAACTCATCTATCACTACAACTATATATGGAAACGGCGGATAATCAATAACACCATTTTTTGCTTTTTCGTTAAAGCCATCTATGTTTCTAACGCCTGACTCGCTCATTATTTTATACCGTGTTTCCATTTCTTTAACTAAAGCTGCTAGTGCCCCGCTTGCTTGTTTTGGATCTACAACAGGAGGCATCAATAAATGAGGTATACCGTCATACATAGATAGTTCAATCATTTTGGGATCAATAAGCACAAATTTAACATCATCTGGTGTAGACTTATATAGTATGCTAACTATCATTGTATTTAACCCAACACTTTTTCCTGCTCCCGTTGCCCCTGCAATCAATAGGTGAGGCATTTTAGCTAAATCAGCTATAAAAGGATTCCCCATTATATCTTTACCTAAAGCTAATGTCAATGGAGATTTTGAGTTAAGAAACAACTTTGATGCCAATATTTCCTTCATGTAAACTGTTTGGATCTGTCTATTTGGTATTTCAATACCTACAACATTTTTACCTGGAATAGGCGCAATAATTCTTACAGCAATAGCTTTCATAGCCATAGCCAAATCATTGGCTAAATTAGCAATTTTACTTATTTTGATACCCGATGAAGGTTTAAACTCATACAGTGTTACCACAGGTCCTGGTCTTACCTCAACTGTTTTTCCAGTAACGCCAAAATTCCTTAACTTTTCTTCCAAAATCTTAACATTTTCTAAAATTTCATTTTCTTCAATTTCTTTATTTATATGTACTGGATCGTTTAATAACTCTATGCTTGGTAAAATGTAGCCATTTTTTGCCTTACTCTCTTTCGTTTGTGTTAACTCTAAACTATCTTCTTTTGCTAAATTGCGCTTAATATTGATACTGGGCTTTTTTTCAATATTAACATCAGTAGCTTTTTTATCTTCTTCATCTGTGCTTTGTGATTGTGTCTGTGTTGGTACACTTTTAGCAAGTTGAGAAAAGGATTGCTTTTCTTTAATTTTTGGCTTTATGTCAATTTTTTTTTTGAACTTAATTTGTTTTAATAGGCTGATAATAAATAAAAACATCTCTTTTGTAGAAAATAACAAGCACAAAGCAGCAATTGGCGAGAAAATTACCATTATACCAACTCTTCCAAGGTAAAATTCTAAAGAACTACCCAGATAATAGCCGCTTAAACCATAAGGAAAATAACCATTTTGGGTTAAATAAGCCCTGCCTTGAGCATTAAATAAGATAAACAAAATTATGTTTACAGCTATAACAAACAAAAAAACAAACACAATGCTTCTTATAAACTTTATAGGCTTTATTAAGTATGCAAATACACTAGTAAAAAGTAAAATAGGTAATGCATAAGAAAGTATACCAAAGTTTGTGAATAAAAAATTTGAGATATCTGCACCTACATATCCAATGAGGTTGTGTATATGCGTATGTGGGTAAAATGTATCATGAAAATCATAAGAGATTGCAGCTAAAAAAATTATGAGTAATATGAATGTATATACAGCCACAAAGTTAAGTTTTTTCAAAACTAAACCTCCATGATAATGGGCAAAACCATTGGGTTGCGCATGAGTTTTTTGTATAAAAACTTATTTAGTGCTTTTCGAATTTTTTTCTTTAATTCCAAAGAATCCATACTAACATTCAAATCACATTGATTTACAAGATTTTTTACCATACTTGTAGCTTCACTAATCAACTTTTTTGACCTTTCTTCGTAAGTTAGTCCTTTTGTGATAATATCCGGCCCGCTTATAAGCTCGCCACTTGAGCTGTCAAAAGCCAAAATCACTATGACAAAACCATCTGTAGATAACTGCATTCTATCTCTTATAACTACATCTTCTACATCTCCAACACCTTTTCCATCAACAAATACTCGCCCTGCAGGCACCTTTTTCGTAGACTTAACATTATTGTTTAACTCAAACACATCACCGTTGTCAAGCATAAATATATTATCTTTGTTTATGCCAACATCAATTGCTATGTCTTTGTGGGCAACACGCATCATATACTCGCCATGAATAGGTATAAAAAACTTTGGTTTTGTGATTCCCAAAATAATTTTTAATTCATCTTTTGAAGCATGGCCTGACACATGCACATCTGAGTTCTTATCATGGTAAATCTTTGCCCCTTCTTTCAATAGTGTGTTTATTATCCTATAAACAGCCTTTTCGTTGCCAGGTATTGGCTTTGCCGATATTATAAATGTATCTGTTGGTTTAACTTTGATTTTCTGGTGTTCTTTGGATGCAATCCTTGATAAACCACTCATAGGTTCACCTTGAGAGCCCGTTGTAACAATGATTAATCTGTCATCGGGGTAATCAGCCAATTGAGATTCTTCAATTATGCAAGCTTTGGGATCATTCAAAAAACCCAATTCTTTCGATATATTTGTGTTCCTAACCATGCTTTTTCCCATTATACAAACTTTTTTATTTGTTAAAGAAGCCACATCTATAATCTGTTGGACCCTGTGAATGTTAGAAGCAAATGTTACAACGATAATTCTACCTTTTACTTCTTTAAATAAATTGTAAAAGGCTTCACCAACTTTTTTCTCAGACTTTGTGAAACCTTCATTTAAGGCATTTGTGCTATCGCTTAAAAGTAATTTAACCCCTTTTTCACCATAGTATGCAAGACGGGCTAAATCTATAGGTTTACCATCTACAGGCGTTTGATCAATTTTAAAATCGCCTGTATGCAAGACTATGCCTGATGTAGTTTCAATTGCAAAACCTACACCACCAATTATTGAATGTGTCATTAAAATTGGTTCAATCTTAAAATTACCCACTTTATAAATTTTTTTTGTCTCAATTTCTATTAGCTGCGCATCAGTAATCTTAAACTCATCGAGTTTTTTTTGCAAAATACCCAATGTAAATTTTGTTCCATACACAGGAAGTTTAATCTTTTCAAGTAAATAAGGCACAGCCCCCACATGGTCCTCGTGGGCATGCGTCAAAAATAAAGCTTTAAATTTACTTGCATTATCATAAACATAGGTAAAATCTGGTATTACCATATCTACGCCCAACATATCTTCTTCTGGGAACATTAGCCCAGCATCAATTAAAATAGCATTTGTTTTGTCTTCAATTACCGTGCAGTTTAATCCGATTTCAGATAATCCTCCAAGCGGTATAACATTTATACCCATTTTCTCTCCTTTAAATACTTGTAAAATTTATATATTTCTTGAATACCGACTTGTCTGGGCCTTGTATCCAAGATTAAATTCTCATTTAAGTATTGAACAGTTATATGTCCTTTTAAATTGTTTCTAATAGTTTTGTTTGGTTGGGCAAAAAATTTTTTTAGAAACTCAAAAAAGTCATTTTCTATCGACTCATTAAATAAGCTAACATCATAAGGCACAAGTTCCACAACGCTGGATACTACCTTTGGGGCAGGTTTAAACGCACTAGCTTGCACATCAAAAACTTTTCTAACTTTACAAAAAATCTGTACAAAAATACTAAACTTTGAATATTCTTTTGTTTTCGGTTGTGCAATTATAGTGTCTGCCACTTCCTTTTGAACCATAAAAACCATCTTCTTGACAAAATGCTTTTGATTAATCATATTAACAATAATTTTCTTTGATACATTGTACGGCAAATTACCTACCACGCAGTAACTTTTATCAAGTTTGTATCTTGTAGCATCAGCTTCTATGATATTTAACTTAAAGTTATCTTTAAATTTTTCTTTTAAATACTCAACCATATCTTTATCAAATTCAAGGGCATCTACACTAAAGTCTTTTTCGAGTAAACCTTCTGTTAGTGCCCCACTGCCTGGCCCAATTTCTAAAACCAAACACGGTTTATCAATTAAAGATACTATGCGCCAAACGACGCTTTTATCGTGCAAAAAATGCTGGCCTAATGACTTTTTTGCCTGCATTTAATCATATTATAAGCTTGAAGCACAGCTTCTTGCATGCTCTGGTAACTTGCTTTAAATTTACCAGCAATGTCAAATGCACTGCCATGGTCTGGCGATGTTCTAATAATAGGCAAACCCAGAGTAACATTTACACTTTTATCAAAATACAACGCTTTTAATACACTCAAACCCTGGTCATGGTACATACTTATAAACAAATCGTAAATCTTCCTATTTTGGGGTAAAAATGCAGTATCTGCAGCAATAGAGCCTACTACATCTATGCCCAACTTTTGCGCTTCTAAAACCGCAGGTATAATCTCTTTTTTTTCTTCATCTCCAAACATGCCATCTTCTGAGTTGTGAGGATTTAGAGAACAAACTAATATTTTTGGGTTTTTTATACCAAATTTTTCAACCAAATCTTTATGGCTAACTAAAATAGTGTTAAACACACGCTCTTTTGTAACTAAATCGCTAACATTTCTTAAACTTACATGCGTAGTAACAAGCGATACTCTAAATTTCCTATATCCAAGCATCATAACATAATTTTTGGTATTAGTTTTTTTGGCTAAAATTTCCGTATGACCTGGATAATCAAAACCAGCTAGGTTCATAGCCTTTTTGTTTATTGGTCCTGTAACATATGCATCAATTTTATTTTCAAGTGCCATATCAATAGCGTAATTGATAGATTCAAACGATAGTTTTCCATATTCTTTATTAATTTGGCCAACAACTATATCTTTTGGGTTTGAACTTGTACAATTAAAAATATTTAGTGCGTCATAATCTAAATTATTGAGATTTTCTACTATCTTAATCTTAAAATTTAAGCTAAATAATTTTTTGTAAAACTCAAACACATTGCTTGCCCCAAAAACGACTAACTCAAAATTTCCTCTTTTACCGTAAAGAAAGTATTTTATTATAATCTCTGGTGAAATACCCGCTGCATCTCCCATGCTTATGCCTATAATTGGCTTACGTTTCATAAAATTCCTCACTTAATACCTCATACAGCAAAGTAGCTTGAGATTTACCTACAACCTTCTGTGGTACATCAAGCACTTTGTATGTAACTTTTTTTAAAGGAAAGTAGATCGTGATGATATCATTTGTTTTTACATCATTTTGCGCTTTTGCCTTTTTCTCATTTAAAAAAACAAAGCCATCATCGCACATCTGTTTGGCTAGCGTACGTCTTTTAACAATACGCGATTGCTTTAAAAAAAGATCAATTCTCATTAAAAGTGCTTATATCCATAGAACTTTTAATACCATTTAACCAGCTAGCAAATCTCTCTTGCAATTTTTCCTCAAACAGCAAGTTTCTAATTTTATCTTTTACTTCATCAAAAGATAAATTGACATCTTTTTTATCTAATACTTTTATGATAAAATAACCATTGCTTGATTCAATAATTGGGCTAATCTGACCTACCTGCATCTTTTCAATAATACCTTGCAATTGTTTATTTATATCAGATACATAAACTTTTTTAGGTGCACTTTTATCTACAGAGTATTTTTCTTTTACGCTATCAAAACTAGCTCCAAGTTGAAGCTGTTTCATGGCATCTTCAATATCATTTTTATTGCTCGTTTCAATAATGTCTAAAACAACTGTGCTTTGATTAAACAAATTTGCATGATTGTTATAAAAGTTTTTAATTTCTTGCTCATCAATTTGAATCGTAGGGGCAAAAATCTTTTGCATAACTTTTAGTTTATATGCATTGAATTTTGCAAATTCCATGTAATAATGATAGCTTAAGCCTTGTTGCTTAATTTTTTCCTCTAATTGGTCTTTTGTTAGATTGTTGTTTTTTGCAACATTCTCAATAAACTGATTAATATCTTCATCGGTAAGCACAATACCATCTTTTTTTGCGATATCTTCAATTACATAATCATCTATAACATCATTAAGCAGTTGTTTTTCATCTTTAGCATGATAAAATGGGGCAAGTTCTTTTAAATCATATGTTGTTATAGGCCTATCATTTACTGTTGCCACAATTTTATCTATTACTTCAGCTTTAGCTATACTAACAAAAAAAATAGTAGTTACAACAAATACTAAAAATTTTTTCATATACACTCCTTTTCATAGAATATCAATTTATACAATATTAATCAAGAAGTTTTTTAGCACATTTAAGTTATTTCTGTCAATATTTAAAAAAACTGCTGTCTCGCCCAAAAATTTACCCTTTAGTGTATTAACCTGCTTGATTAATTTATCCGTATCAATTTTTGCATCGATATAAAACTGCACCGAAACGCCCTTTGTGCCAAACATCAAACTCTTTACAAAAGCTTTTTTAGCATACAATTTTATTGTACTAATTTCAATGAGTTTTGAAACTAATTTTGGGGGTTTGCCGTATTTATCTTCAATGTATTTTTTTATGTTATTTAACTCTTCTTCATTTTTTGCTTTTGAAATAAGCATGTAAATAGCTGTTTTTTCATTATCGTCTATATACCAAGCGGGTATGTAAAGGTTATCGATAAATTTTATCTCAACATCACGTTCAACCTTTTCACTTGATATTTGCGATAATGCTTCCTGTATTAATTCAACATACAAATCATAACCAAGTGATTTTATATTACCGCTTTGATCTTTGCCCAAAATATTGCCAGCACCTCTAATTTCTAAATCTTTAAGGGCAATATTAAAACCCAAACCTCTTTGCATATACTCTTTAAGCGTGTTAAGACGCATTAAGGCTTGTTCGCTAAGAGGGTGATCGTATAGTAAATAGGCAAAAGCTTCTATATCAGAGCGCCCTACCCTCCCCCTTAGCTGATATAAATCACTTAAGCCAAAATTTTGAGCTTGGGTTATAATAATTGTGTTTACATGTTTTAAATCCAAACCTGATTCAATAATGGATGTAGATATCAAAATAGGAAACTTGCCATTTGCAAAATCCGTAATAATCTTTTTTATCTCACTTTTTGGCAACTGCGAGTGAATAATTCGCTTTTGGTAGTCTGGCAACAATTTATCAAGATGCTCTTTTACCTTATAGATTGTTTCAATTCTATTGTGAACAAAAAACACACTTCCATCGCGGAAAAGCTCTCGCTCTACTGCTTCTTTGATTACTTTATCCGTTTGCTTAAGTACGTATGTTTGTATGTGTTTTCTTGCAAGGGGTGCTGTTTTTATAACACTTATTCCCATAATCGAATTAATTGCCATATTTAGCGTACGAGGAATAGGCGTTGCCGAGAGGTATAGCATATCGATATACTCGTATTTCTGTTTAAAATATTCTTTTATTTTTACACCAAAGTGTTGCTCTTCATCAATAATTGCAAGGCTTAAATTTTTAAAATTTATATCCGCAAAATAAACAGAGTGCGTTGCAATCAGTATATCAATCTGACCACTTTCAAGAGAACTTTTTATATTTTCTTTTTCGGATTTTTTTGTAAAACTATTTAAAAGCGCAATTTTTACGGGAAAATTAGCAAATCTCTCACAAAATGTATTGTAATGCTGTAAAGAAAGTATAGTAGTAGGCGCAATAACCACCACTTGCCTTCCATTAAAGCAAGCTACAGCAGCTGCCCTCATTGCGACTTCTGTTTTTCCAAACGAAACATCACCACAAATAAGCCTCTCCATTGGCTTATCACTTCGCATATCGTTTTTTATATCCTCAATTGCTTGCAGTTGATCTTGGGTTTCTTCATACTCAAATTCCGCTTCAAATTCCTTAAACTCAAGCAAATCTGTGTTGTATTGGGCTCTTTTTATTATCTTTCTTTTAGCATAAATATTTACAAGTTCTGTAAGGATTTTTTTAATTGCTTTGGATGCATTTTCTTTTCTTGTGTGCCATGATTTTGAGTTAAGTGAATCAATCTGAGCTGTTCCTTCGTACTCAAATAAACAGTCTGCATTTGTAACAGGTACATATACTTTATCACAATTTGCATACTCAATTTCAAAAAAATCTATCAAGGCACCTTCTACCTGCATGGTTTTAATACCTCTGTATATACCAATACCATAATTCTTGTGAGCAATAAGCCTATCTTTTTGAAACTGCACCGTTTGTATTTTGGGCTGAATATCCTGGTCTTTTTGAACCTGCACACCAAAGATTTCCTCGAAACTAACAAATGCAATATCTTTTAGCTTAAAACCTTTTTTTAAATAGCCACTGCTTAAAAAAATACCTTTATCGCTATTTAGTGCAATATTATAAGCCTTCGATTCAAGAATGCTTTTTAGCTTTTCAACACGATATTCGCTTGCACAGGCAATGACAACCTTAATTGATTTCGATAAATTTATAAGGTAATCTAATTTTTTATCTGGCAGTAAGCTTGGGGAAAAAACACTCTCAAACTCATTTAAAAATGACAAAACATCCGTTGTTGCATCATTTAATATACGCAAATCATACATATTTTTGTCTTGGCTAACTTTTTTTGAAATAAACTCTAATGAGCGCTCATCAAAATAGCAGTACTTTTTTAGCTTTTTTACTACTTCGTAATCCAAAATATAGCCTTTTATGTTTTTATCAATGAGTGAAAAACCAAACTCATCTTCATTGTAGTTATAGGTGTATTCTTTTGCATAGGTAATAGTGGCTTTATCAATTTTTAGGTGTGTAGTTTGATTTAGTGGGTAAAATGTTCTTATATCATCAATTGTATCACCAAAAAAATCAAGCCTTAAAGGCTTATCATATATAGGCACAAAACAATCTACAATACTGCCACGCATAGAATATTGGCCTAACTCTTCAACATTTGTTGCAAATTCATAATAAAACTTACCTAAAAGCTCAATAAAAACATTTCTGTCTATAGCTTTATTTTTTTCAATCTCATGCAAAACAAAACTTTCTTCCTTTATAGTAGGCTGCAAAAGAGCCTCAAGGCTTGCTATTAAAAAGTGATTTTTACTTTGATTTTTAAGGTTGTATAGTGTATTTATACGATTTTTAATTGTTTCATCAGAAGGTGCAATAGAAGAGATTGGCCCAATACTATAGCTTTCAAAAAAACTTATTACAGCATCGCTATTAAAATAATCTCTAAAAAAAATAAGGGATTCGTAAAAATGTTTAGCTTCAAAATTGTCTTTTAAAACTATTAAAACATTGCTTTGCGAAATTAAACGATAAGCAAGGTAAGACAGCAACGAAAAGTCGTAGTACATGTACAATTTTTATCATTTTTACTGTTAAATTTCAATCTAATTAAAAGAATTTAGAGGCTAAAACAGCCTCTAAATTAAAATATTCCAGCAATCTCGTTTGAAATTAGCTCTTCAAGATCAGGTGTAACTTTTTTCAAATCCATATTGGTTTGTTTTGCTTCAACAACAATCCTTGTTCGGTAAGCCTGATAGTTTGTTTCTCTTTCGTACTGGCTTGAGACCTGTGTGCCTTCTTTATTTTCTTGAATTTGCGTAGTGGAATTATTGCTATAGGTGCCTTGTGTGTAATTTGCATTACTGTTATAGCTACCGCTTGATTTATGCGTTATCGTTACACCACTTACCGGACCCGATTCGCCTTGAGAATAATTTGAAGTTACAGTTTGTTTAATTGTGCCATTTACTCTCTCTGATACTTGAATATCAACTACACCCAAATAAGTATCAACATGTATAGCACTGCCAACTGCTGCGCCAAGTAAAGAACCTACTGCGGCACCAGCCAAAGCGGCACCACCTTGTCCATAGCCTTGCCCAATTGAAGCACCAGCCAAAGCGCCACCAAAACCACCTGCAAGGGCTCCATCAAATGTTGCAAATTTAGTTTCTTTTCCCATATACAACACATTAGCTTGTAGCCAATAATGAGCTTGCTGTGGGTCTTCAACAATGCGATAGCCATTTGCCTGTATTTTTTGTACAACCATAGCTTTCAGCTCTGGCATTGGCACTTGCGATGTATTGCGAATCTGCACATACACTGTTTTTTGAGATGGACCAACCGGGTTTAGGAAAATAGTATTGCTCATCTTAGCTTGAGTTTGCAGTTTTGCATTCTCAATACCACTCATAACAGTAGCGCAAGACGATAAATAAAAAACCAACCCCAATGCAAAAAGCACACTAAAAAAGTGTTTGTAAAAACGTTTCACAAAAACCTCCATAAACAATAAATATAAATTTCTACATTAAAAAAACGAAAGTTTTTTAAATATTTGACAAAAAATCTCATTTTACACACACTCTATTGCGACCTGCGTTTTTAGCGTTGTATAAAGCATCATCTGCTTCTTTAATAAGATTTTCGATACTTAAAGTGTCGTTTGGTTGACTTTTAGAGATTCCAACTGAAATTGTAACTTTAATTTCTAAGCCACTGAAAGAAAAAATTTGTTTTTCTAGAGTTTCCCTTATAATTTCTGCCTTTTCTATAACATTTTCAAATTTGCATATAAGGCCAGCTACAAACTCTTCTCCGCCATAGCGCAATAAAACATCCTCGATCCTTAATAAGCTCTTTATGATTTTTGCTACTTGTTCTAATATATAGTCACCTGCTTGATGACCAAATGTATCGTTGACACTTTTAAAATGATCTATATCAAACATCATAACATAAAACGGGCTACCTGAGCGTTTTGCTCTTGAACAGTCTTCTTTGAGCCTCTGCATGCCAAATCTTCTGTTATAAATACCAGTAAGCTCATCAACGGCAGCAATTTTCTGTATATTCTCATATGCAAGGGATCGCTCTAAAGCCAAAGAATACTGATACATCAATCTTTTAAAAAAGCTTATATCATCTGGTTTTAAGTATACATCAAAATAAAATGCCACTAGGTAGTTTTCAATTTTTTTTGTTTGTACTGGTATGAATATAACCTCTTTAGGCTTTATAGATACTGTTGCAACATCGACTTCAATGCTTGGGTTTTGAAAGCGCACCAATTGATCTTTTTCCAATATGTTTTTAATCGATTCTTTTTTCTTATCAGAAAGATCTTGCCTTGCCAAATAACTGTGCACTACATCTACATTACCCATTTTATCTAGCTTAAAAATCTCTATACCCAAATAATTGAAATTATTAGTAATAAATTTAGCAAAATTATCATTAAGTTCTTTTGTTTCCAAAGACTTGCTAAGATTTAGATAAAACTCATCACTTTTTTGATACTGCCAGAAAAATTGTCTAATGATGCTTAATGAACAAATTATATTTAATGCCAAGCTCATAAACATCCATATTGCTTTCAACAAAACAATCCGTGCATGTCTCTACATACTTGATTTTACCTTCTATATAGTTTTGTATATTTATTGAAATTGTATTGATCCTGTCCTTTAGGTTTGCCAATCTTTTTATAATTGTAATTTTTATTATTAGAAAACCAATTACCCCAACAATTATGCCAGATATTATACATACAATAAAAAATGCGGTCGTATAAACTTTTGATTTTGGCATTGCTAATACAACATCGCTAAAAAAAGGAAATAAAACACCAATTAATACGCCAAAACCAAGCATCAATAGCGCTGATTGTAAAATCACGTTATTTTTAATACGCATCAAACCACCAAATTACTATGAAGTTAGAAAAATTAAATCACAAGTGAGTAATAATTTCAAGGAAAATTTCAAAAAAAATAATGTTACTAATAATTTACAAATTATAACATTTATGGTAATATCGGCTTTGAGTTATAAAAAGGAGAAAGCTTATGAGAAGTGCAAAACATATTTTTGTAATAGGAAGAAAAAATCCTGATTTAGATAGCATAGCTTCATGTATTGGGTATGCTTACCTAAAAAATAAAATTTCAAACGAAAATGAATATATTGCATGCGCAAGCGGAAGCATAAATGTAGAAACACAAAAGGTGTTGAGCTATTTAAATGTGCCTTTGCCAAATTTCATAACAAACCTAAATTTAAAGGTTTGCGATATTATGACACAAGATATTATTACTGTAGAAAAAAATGCACCTATAACCGATGTTTTTAAACTAATGTTAAAAAAAGATTTAAGAATCGTACCCATAGTAGACGAAGAAAATAAGTTTTGCGGATCTATAGATATGTTAGATATAGCAAGAAAAAGTATATCTGCTATAATACCAGATATTTTTAGAAAAATAAAAACTAAAATCAGTTTAATTTCAAAATCGCTAGATGGTAAAATCCTAAATGACCCTTTTGGTGATGAAGAATTTTTAGCCAATGTAATATTGGGCACAATGGACGCCAATAGCTTTTTAGAAGAAATACAAAACTTTGATCCTCGCAATGTTATACTAATTGTAGCAAATAGACACGATATACAAAAAAAGGCAGTTGAGATTGGAATCAAATGTTTAATTATCTCAAACAATGCAAAACCATCAAAAGAAATTATAGATTTAGCAAAGAAAAATCAGGTTGCAATTATTTTATCTTTATACGGTTCATTTGCAACAGCCGGGCTTGTAGAATGGAGCGCGCCCATTTTTACTATAGCAGATAAAAATCCTTCTGTTGTTCAAGAAGGAGAATTCATAAAAGATATTACAGAAAAAGTTTATAGCTCAAAAAATCGTGCTGTAATAGTTTTAAACCCATTGGGTAATATACGAGGTATTATTACAAGAACGGATATTATAAAATACTCAAAAAGAACGGTAATATTAATTGATCATTCTGATTCTGTTAATGCACCAGAGGGTATTTTTGATTCTGAAGTATTAGAAATCATAGACCACCACAGACTTGGAGATATAAAAACTTCAAGTCTGACACGATATAGAATAGAGCCATTTGGTGCAACTAGTACAATAATAGCAGATGAATTGTTAACACATAATGTTACGCCAGATAAAAAAATAGCTTTGCTGCTTGCAAGCGGTATAATTGTAAATACACTCTTTTTGCAACCAGAAAAAACATCCAGCTACGATATAAAAATGCTTGAGTGGCTGTGTAGTGTTGCAAATATAGATTATCAGACTTTTGCTTTACAAATAAAAAATATTATTAATACTTAGGGGAGGTTTTTGGATGGATGTGGCAAAAGCTATTTTGTTAATTGCTTTTGGTAGTTCTTTGGTTTCCATTATTTATGCCGTTATTAGTGCCTATTTAGTTATGTCAAAAGAAGAAGGCACACAGCGCATGAAAGATATAGCAAGAGCTATACAAGAAGGTGCTTACGCTTTTCTAGCAAGAGAGTATAAATACATAGCAATTGTTGCGATTGTAATTTTTGCTATTTTGTGGGCATTAGGCTCTGTGTCAAGCCATTTTGGGCTACTTACCGCTATGGGGTACTTGCTTGGTGCATTTTTGTCTGGGCTTGCTGGCTTTATTGGCATGGTTGTTTCTGTAAAAAGCAATGTTAGAACCGCAAATATTGCTAAAGAAGGATTAAAAAAGGCTTTGAGACTATCATTTACAGGAGCTTCTGTAACAGGTTTTTTGGTTACAGGTTTTGGACTTTTAGCAATTGCTGGTTTTTACTATATATCAGTGTATCTGTTAGGAAATTCGGTTGATCATACTATAAAGGCATTAATTGGCTTGGCTTTTGGTACAAGTTTAATTAGTGTTTTTGCAAGGCTTGGTGGTGGTATATACACAAAAGCAGCCGATGTTGGCGCTGACCTTGTAGGCAAAGTTGAAGCAGGCATACCAGAAGACGACCCAAGAAACCCAGCCGTTATAGCAGATAATGTAGGTGATAATGTAGGTGATTGCGCAGGTATGGCAGCAGATGTTTTTGAAACATTTACGGTTACGACAGTAGCGGCGATGATTTTGGGGCATTCTTTGTTTGATCCAAAGAATCTAATGGGTATTGCTGGCATGCTTCCATTGCTTATCGTATCAATCGCATCAGTTGCTGGTATAATTGGCACTTTTTTTGTTAAAGTAGGAAAATCTGGCAACATTATGGGTGCGTTTTATAAAGGTTTGGTTGCAACAGCCATTATTTCACTTATTGCAATATGGTTTGCAATGAATAGCTTTATACCCCAAGCAATTGGAGAGTATCCAACAATAAATATTTTTATTACAAGTGCTCTTGGCATGATACTAACCGGGCTTATTATGTTAATTACAGAGTATTATACATCCTATAGTTTTAATCCAGTCAAATCAATTGCAAAATCGTCCGTTACAGGTCATGCGACAAATATAATTCAGGGTATATCTGTAATGTATAAAGCGCCAGCACTACCAGCCATAGTAATTGCACTTACAACATACTTTGCGTTCCAATTAGCTGGTTTGTATGGCATAGGTATTGCGGCTGCTTCAATGTTATCTTTGACGGGCATTATAATATCCATAGACTCATATGGGCCAATTACAGATAACGCAGGTGGTATAGCAGAGATGGCTGAACTAGATGAATCGGTAAGAAAAGTTACAGACCCTCTAGACGCTGTGGGTAATACTACAAAAGCAGTAACAAAAGGCTTTGCAATTGGCTCTGCTGCACTTGCTGCGTTGGTTTTATTTGCAGAATACACAAGGGTTTTGAGTTCCTCAAATATAGGTGATAATTTAACAAGATTTGATTTAAGTAATCCTTATGTTATAGTAGGTTTATTGCTTGGCGGATTGTTACCATTTTATTTTGGCGCTATGTCAATGGAAGCAGTTGGACAAGCTGGCGGTTTAATGGTGGAAGAAGTTAGAAGACAATTTAAGGAAATTAAAGGTATACTAGAAGGAAAAGCAAAACCCGATTATGCAGCTTGCGTTGATATCGTAACCAAAGCATCAATTAAGAAAATGGTGGCTCCAGGGCTCATACCTGTACTTGCGCCAATAATTATTTATTTCTTGTTTGGCCCTATTGCATTAGGTGCTATGTCTATTGGCTCTATTGTTACAGGTTTCTTTTTGGCTGTGTCAATGACAAGCGGTGGTGGTGCATGGGATAATGCAAAAAAATACATAGAAGATGGCAATTTCGGTGGTAAAGGTAGTGAGGCACACAAGGCTGCCGTAACAGGTGATACAGTGGGAGATCCGCTAAAAGATACGGCTGGCCCTGCCATTAACCCTATGATAAAAATTATTAACATAGTAGCTATACTAATAGTATTGCTTGCTGCTTAAAACGAGTAAAAAAATGAAAGCAACAATTATCGTAAAACCTAAAAAAGGTGTTTTAGACCCACAGGGCAACGCTATAAAAAAAGTTGCAAACAACTACTTTGGTGTAGAATTTACTGAAATTAAATCCGGAAAGTATTTTGAAGTAGAAATCGAAAATGAAAATGCAAAAGGTATTATAGAACAACTTGCATCTAAAATACTTTCCAACGAAATTATAGAGGATTATGAGATAATTTATGAAAGTCGGGATAGTTAGATTTTTAGGCACAAATTGTGATTATGATTGCGATTTTGCGGCTCAATACATGGGTGCTAAAACAAGATTTATCTGGCATGAAGAAACAAATCTAAAAGAATTCGACTGTATTATTCTACCGGGTGGTTTTTCTTACGGAGATTATTTAAGGGCTGGTGCGCTGGCAAAGTTTACAAAACTTGCTGGCGCACTCCTTGATTTTGATAAATATGGCGGATATATATTAGGCATTTGCAATGGTTTTCAAGTGTTGACTGAACTCCACTTATTAGATGGTGCTCTAATTACAAACACAAATCTGCGTTTCATACACAAACAGGTTTATATAAAATTGCTTCCTTCTGTGTGTAAATTTACACAAAATATTGAAAAAGAAGTTTTACAAATGCCTATTGCACACAAAGAAGGTAATTTTTACTGCAATGAGTTGACATTAAAAAAACTCAACAATGAAAACAGGATTGTTTTTAAATATTGCGATAGCTATGGAAATATAAATGAGCATACAAACCCCAATGGCAGTATTGAAAATATCGCAGGTATATGCAACAAAAAAGGCAATATATTAGGATTAATGCCACACCCAGAAAGAGCTGTCAGCTTTTTGGGAAAAGACGGTGAGTATTTCTTTAGTTTTTTGAGGTAAAAATGTTTGATGAAAGTAAGAAATTATTTGAAGAGGCAAAAAAATACATTGTAGGTGGTGTTAATAGCCCTGTTAGAGCTTTTAAAAGCGTTGGTATTGACCCAATTTTTATCAAAAGGGCAAAAGGCGCATACCTCTACAGTGAAGATGATATACAATTTATAGATTATGTTTCAAGCTTTGGACCAAATATACTTGGTCATGCAAACAACACTATCATAAATAAAGTAAAAACAGCTTTAGAAAATGGCTTTACATACGGTGCATGTACAAAAGCAGAAATTGAACTTGCAAAAAGAATAATAGAGGCTTTTGAATCAATAGAACTAACACGCCTTGTTAGCTCAGGCACAGAAGCGGTAATGAGCGCTATCAGGCTTGCAAGGGGTTTTACACAGAGAGAAAACTGTTTAAAATTCAAAGGCAACTATCATGGACATTACGACGGTATGCTAGTAGGTGCTGGCTCTGGTGCTGCTACATTTGGCGTACCAACAAGCAAGGGTGTTATTGAAGATATTGCAAAACATACATTGATTTGTGAGTATAACGACTTTGATACTGTAAAAAAAATCTTCCAGGATTATGGGCATACCATCGCATGCGTAATAGTTGAGCCAATTGCCGCAAATATGGGTGTAGTGTTGCCAAAACCTGGCTTTTTACAATTTTTGCGCGAGATTACACAACAATACGATAGTTTGCTCATTTTTGATGAAGTTATAACAGGTTTTCGCGCATGTTATGGCGGTGTTCAAACATTAGAAAACATAAAACCTGATCTTACAACATTAGGCAAAATAATTGGTGGAGGGTTTCCCCTTGCTATGTATGGTGGCAATAGAGAAATTATGAGTCTTGTGAGCCCAGAAGGGCCAGTATATCAAGCTGGCACACTATCTGGAAACCCAATTGCAGTCCAAGCTGGTATTGCAACACTTGATATGTTAAAAAATACAAACCCATATGAACAATTGAAATTAAACACACAAATTTTGGTTTCTAGGATAATGGGACTTGCAAACACATACGATATTCCCCTAAGCGAAAATTCTTTTGCATCATGTTTTACATTCTTCTTTACAGAAGATAAGCCTACAAATTATTCTGAAGTAATAAAATCAAACGAAAGGTTATTTAAAAATTTCTTTTTAGGCATGTTAAAAAGAGGCATATACTTTACCCCATCCCAATTTGAAGCAAACTTTTTATCAACAGCACACTCAAAAAAAGATATAGAAATGACAATTAATGCCGCAGAGGAAATATTTAAAGAACTTAAAGACGCAAAATTTATAGTATGAAAAAAAATAACAATAATTTGTATAAAAACCTATACGATGCTTCAACAATTGGAATGAGCTTTGTATTTTCTATACTCATAGGTGGCCTTATTGGTTATTTTCTTGATAAAAAATTCCCATCAACACATCCCTGGCTTTTGCTCATCTTTTTATTTCTTGGTATTGTCGCAGCATTTAGAAACTTATATATAGGAACAAAAAAAATAAATAAAGACGAAATGAATAAAAATGAACCAAATAAAAAGACTTGAAATTATTTTAGTTATATTGTATTTTATTGTAGCTTTAGTTACGTTTTTTGTAATTAATTTCTTATTTGTTGGTGTTTTGGTGGGTGGAGCATTAGCGATTATAGATTGGTTTATACTAAAAAAAATGTCTTTTAGGTGGGTCAAAAGAGGTAAGTTTTCTTTTTTTGGTAATATAGCAAGGCTTATCACTATTGCTGTTTTAATTATTTTAAGTTACAAGTTGCTTGCGTATAGTTTCGTAGGTTTGGTAATAGGCTTTTCAATTATGCCTATTGCAGTTTTCATTTACTTTGTTTTATACAGAAAAAAGTTAGATAGGGAGGTCTAATGGAAGCACCTAATTTTTTAGAATTTATAGCAAATATGCTTCATGTGCCAAACTTTATGGTTTTTACATGGTTTATTATGCTTGTTATTATTGTATTAGCTATAAGTGCA